>Ga0326728_10005719_pt1 | contig 34403 bp, 27 predicted proteins | sample MB3enrmetagenome_FD_207602 | JGI IMG/M metagenome (GOLD analysis project Ga0326728, IMG submission 207602) | Lab enriched peat soil microbial communities from McLean, Ithaca, NY, United States - MB31MN | ecosystem: Environmental > Terrestrial > Soil > Wetlands > Peat | place: USA: New York...
GCGGCGGCGTAGGGATGGGCTATTCGCTGCACGCCGGACAAGTGACCGTGGCTGACGGCACGGAGCTGGCGGCGCGGAAAATCGAGCGCGTCCTGAATAACGACCCCGGTCTCGGGGTGGTTCGCCATGCCGATGCGGGCTACGAGTTGGCACAACAAACCGCGCGCGAACGCGGCATCGCCATTCCCATGGCGGAAAAATGACAGTGTCCGGATCGCTTGCAATCGTCAACATCGGCCAGCTCGTCACGCTTGCGGGACCCGCACGTCCGCGCGTGGGACCGGAGCTCGGCGAGTTAGGTCTTATTCCAAATGGGGCGCTTTTGATTGAAGACGGCCGCATCGCTGCTGCCGGACCCTATCACGACATCAAATCCAAAGGCCTGCCCCACGCAGTGGTGGATGCGCAGGGCTGCTGCGTTACGCCAGGTTTCGTCGACGCGCATACGCACATGGTTTTCGCGGGCAACCGCGCTGCCGAATTCGAGCAGCGCATTGCCGGCGCCAGCTATCAGCAGATTGCGGCTGCCGGGGGCGGCATTCGGAGTACTGTGAAAGCTACGCGCGCCGCCTCGGAAGACAATCTGCTGACAGAGTCGCGGCGGCATCGCGATTGGATGCTTCGCACTGGCACGACGACGGCCGAAGCCAAGTCCGGTTATGGATTGGAGCGCGCAACGGAGTTGCGCATGCTTCGTGTCATGGCCGGCCTCAACGCCGAGGGCCCCATGCGGATCGTGCCCACGCTGCTGGCAGCGCACACGTTGCCCCCGGAGTTTGCCGGCCGCCGCGACGATTACGTTCGCTGGATCGCGGAAGAACTGATCCCCGAAGTTGAAAACTTCAAGCTGGCGCGCTTTTGCGACGCCTTCTGCGATGACCACGCCTTCACAGTCGAAGAAACACGCAGGGTACTCACCGCAGCGCGCGCCCATGGCCTGGAGCTGCGCGTGCACGCCGAGCAGTTCCGCCCCGGGACGGGTGCCATTTTGGCCGCCGAACTGCGCGCGCGCACCGCAGACCATCTTGAAACCGCCACCGCGGACACTCTCAATGCATTGCGCGCCGCCGCGGTGCAACCGGTTTTGCTTCCCGGCTCGGTCTTTGCGCTGGCGCGCACCGCCTATCCGCCCGCCCGCGCCATGGTCGAGCGCGGTCTGGCTATCGTGCTGGCCAGTGATTTCAACCCCGGCTCATCGCCCATAGCCTCCATGCCGTTCATCGTCTCGCTCGCCTGCATCTACATGAGGCTCACCCCGGCTGAAGCGCTCACCGCGGCGACCGTCAATGCCGCATGGAGCCTTGGCCTTGGCGACAGTATTGGCTCTTTGGAAATCGGCAAACAGGCCGACTTTCTTATCCACGAGTTCACCGATTTCCGCGAGATCGCCTATTTCATCGCCGCCGCAGAGTTTTCTCGTGTATTCATCGCAGGTCGGGAAGTAACTCCCGGCTGACCAATCGTGACAGTGAATCGTCGCCCTTCGCGGAAATTCCATGCGCGACCTCCTGGGTGTGCTGATTTCCGCTATTCGGCGAAGGCGTCGAACAGATCTTCGTGAATCCCCTGTACGAGTTGGTTGATATCGGTTGCGGGGGGCCGGTCCGCTTCAAGAGGGGGAACGATCTTGCGAATTGCGGTGAGTACCTGCTCGATCTGCTTGCCCGGCTTCAAGGGTTTCCGATAGTCCAGTCCCTGAGCAGCGCACAGGAGTTCGATGGCAAGAATCTGCTCTACGTCCTCGACAATCTGCCTCATCTTGAGCGCGGCGTTCATCCCCATCGAAACGTGGTCTTCCTTCCCGCCAGATGTCGGCACGCTGTCCACGCTAGCCGGATGCGCCAACACCTTGCATTCATTCAGGAGCGCAGCCGCGGCGACGTGCGCCATCATGTAACCCGACGACAAGCCGGCCTCGCTCGACAGAAACGGAGGCAAGCCCTCGTTGATGTCAGGGTTGATAAGGCGGTCGATCCGGCGTTCGCATATGCTGGCAAGATCGGTCAGCGCGATGGCTGCGTAGTCGAAGGCATAGGAGAGCGGCGCGCCGTGGAAGTTGCCGCCGGAGAGCACGTCACCGCTCGCTGCGAAGACGAGTGGATTGTCGGTTGCGGAGCCCGTTTCGATCTCGACAATCGACGTGACGTGGTCGAGCGCGTCGCGAACCGCACCATGCACCTGCGGCATACAGCGCAAGCAGTAAGCGTCCTGAATCCGCGGATCGTTCGTCCGGTGCGATTCCCGAATCTCGCTGCGGTCGAGCAATACCGTCAGATGCCGGGCCGCGACTGCCTGTCCTCGATGGGGCCTTGCCTTTTGGATGCGAGGGTCGAAAGCAGAAGGAGTGCCACGCAGCGCCTCCAGCGACATCGCGCCGGCAACGTCGGCGATCCGGACGAGACGCTGTGCCCCGTAAAGCGCGAGTGAAGCAACGGCAGTCATTGCTTGCGTGCCGTTCAGCAGCGCAAGACCTTCTTTCGCTTCGAGCCGCAGCGGGGCCAGCTCGGCCCTCCGCAATGCCTCACTGCCACTTATGCGCTGCCCATGATAAAAAGCTTCTCCTTCACCAATGAGAACCAACGCGAGATGCGCCAGTGGGGCAAGATCACCACTCGCGCCCACGGAACCCTTTTCCGGCACGACGGGATGAATTCCTCGATCGAGGAGGCTCGTCAGCATCTCGATGACTTCTCTGCGAACTCCACTAAAACCCTTGGCGAGGACATTTGCGCGCAGCAGGAGCATGGCTCGGACTGCGGCTTCCGGCAAAGGTCTGCCCAGTCCGCAAGCATGGCTCCGCAACAGATTCACCTGCAATTCAGAAAGATGGTTGCCCGGGATGCGGACGTCAGAGAGCTTGCCGAAGCCGGTGTTGACGCCGTAGACGGCCACTTCTTTCGCGAGAATTTCCTCGATGAGCTGACGGGATGCGTCCACGCGTGCCAGAGCGGATGGTGAGAGGCCCACTTGACGCCCTCCGCGAGCTACATGGTGAATTTCATCAAGGCTGAGATTCTGCCCTGAAAGCAAAAGCGGTGCTGAGTGATTCATCCTGACCTTTCAATAGCGGCTACCCTGGCCGCTTCTTCCTTGCTGAGCTGATAGCATGCAAGAGAATATCCAGCCGCGGACGACGCCGAAGACTCCCGAGCGGAAAAGTAAGCGATCGAGCGCCTCACTTGCAACTGGTCAAATGTCTGATTTCCCAAGTTGTTTTCTCGGAAACGTCGGCGCATCGGTGCATTCCACGTGAGCAGTCGGCAAATCGGGAATTGAACGCAATTGAGATCAGCGTTGATTGATGTGAAATCGCCATCATTGCTAATGCGCTTACCGAGGCAGGATAGGTCCCCGAATGTCGGCATCGCGACTGTAATCTCATGACCTGTGTCCGGGTGAGGCGATAACAGTGCGAGATGTGTGCGGAGTTGGAATCGGTCGGTGGTTCAAACGACCCCTTGAAGCCACCCTTCGACTCCAGCGGTTTCTTGTTTCCCAGTGTTTTCGAGCACGGTCGGATGCAGTCAGCAGAAAGCCCCGGTCGTTTCCAGTCGGGGCTCGTCATATGTGTGGAGGCGTCCTTAGGATGGAGCGGCTTCCGTTGGGGCGGGGGTAGCCTTATCGGGCGCAGCCTTCTTCGCCGTAACCGCAGGCGCCTTCTTCGGGGCAGCTTTCTTGACGCCCGCTTTCTTTGCGGCTGCTGCCTTCTTGGGCGGAGCCTTCTTTGCCACCTTCTTGGCAGGAGTCCCTTTCGCGGCTTCTTTTGCGGCCTTAATCGCCGCCCAACGCATCTTCTGTGCCGCTGCGATACGCTCACGGGCTGCTGCGCTAAGCCTCCGTTTCTTGGTTGGCGGTGCGGCTATCTTCGCTGCCTTGACGGGGGCGGCTTTCACAATCTGCTTTATCTTCGCCCACCGCTTCCGTTGTGCGGCTGAAATCTTCCTACGAGCCGCTGTACTCAGTTTCCGTTTGGCAGGTTTCTTAAGTGGTACGGTGGCCGTTCGACCCTGCAAACTGGCCAACAACGTGCGTGCTTGCTGGAGCCGAGCAATCTCGGCGTCGATTTCTATAATTAAGGTGTCGATGCTCATGGTGACTATTCTCCCGTCCTTAAGATAGCACCGGAGCATTCCTCGGAGTCAGTGTCTTCACACTTTGAGTCGGCAAGGAATTCCTATGGTAAAGTTTAATGAGTATATCCATGCAGGAAGCGCCTGTATTTGAAAAAATATGTCAGAACTATCTGGAAAGGGTCGCGGCCCGCAACTGGTCCGATAAAGCTGATTTGCTTTGTATCAGGGTGGACGGGAAAACCGTGGAAATAGATTTTTTCAATACGCCGTTCACTATCACGCCTACAGCCATTGCTGATTCCTCGGGAACTCCCCCCAATTACGCTGTTAGCGTGGTTCTGTGTCAGTATCTTTTGCGCTGTCCCACAGCCGTGTCTCGCAGCGACGAACTGGTCACCTACAATGATTTTAAGGATGCCGGTCCTCATGTTACCGGCTTTATGAACGCTGCGGAAGTGCCTATCTCTCAATATTTTACCGGGCGAGCGGCGGAACTCGAAGAGCGTTGTCGCCGACTAGGCGGTAAACCATTTTCAACGGTGGCGTCCTATCAGTTTACCTGTGAACTTCCAGCCTTACCTCGGGTACCCATTTACTTTTTTTTCAATGATTCGGACGAGGAATTCGCCGCAAGCTGCAATCTGCTCTTCCAAAAGAATGCTTCGCAGTTTCTGGAAATGGAATGCATTGCCATGGTGGGAAACATTTTGGCCAAATGGTTGAAGCGATACAGAGAGCAGCCGGAACCCATGGGTCTGGCTTATTGGGATCAGTGCTCGTAGGCTGGAAGTATGACGCGCCTACTGAACTTATGCGTGCAATGACGATGATTCAACACATTCGGTTCGTGTCGATTCTGGGCTGTCTTCTTCTCGGCACCGCGACGGCGAGGGCGCAGGGAGCAGCCGATGTAGTCGTGCTCCACGGCAGGATTTTTACCGAGAATCCAGAAGAGCCCTGGGCACAGGCGGTTGCAATTCGCGATAGCAAGATCGAGGCCGTAGGCACCGACGCGGAGATCTCCCGGTACCAGGGAGTGCAGACCAAGATTCTGGACGCCGAAGGTCATCTGGTGCTGCCGGGCTTCGAGGATGCCCATGTGCATTTTCTCGGCGGATCGGAGGCCTTGCAGGAGGTCGAGCTCGATAAGGCCCAGACCGTGGCCGAGATTCAGAAGCAGGTGAAAGACTTCGCCGATGCCCATCCGGACAAGAAAGTCATTCGTGGATGGGGTTGGATGTATCCGGTCTTCGGGAAAGTAGCGCTGCCCAACAAGGAGATTCTGGATGCGGTGGTTCCCGACCGGCCGGTCATTCTGACCTCCTACGACTGGCACACCACCTGGGCGAACAGCAAGGCGCTGGAGATGGCGGGCATCACCAAGAGCACGCCCAATCCTCGCAACGGCATCATCGTGCGTGATCCCCGGACCGGCAATCCGACCGGAACGTTGAAGGAGGATGCGGGAGCGCTGGTGATGAAGCTGGTCCCACCGGAGTCGAGAGAGGAGCAGATCCAGGACATACTTGCCGGCATCAAGCTGATGAACAGCTTCGGCATTACGCGGGTCGATAGCGCAGGCGGAGACGCTCCGCACATCGATCTCTTCGCCGAGATCCGGAAGCGGCATGAGTTGACGCTGCGCTTCTATTTCGCGCTCATCTGTGAGCCGCCCACGGTCACGCCAGCATTCATCGCGCAGGCCGAGGCGATTCGCGCTAAATACCACGATGAATGGCTCTCCGGCGGAGCCATCAAGTTCTTTGCCGATGGCGTGATCGAGGCGCACACCGCCGCGATGCTTGCCCCCTACACGGACGATCCTTCCACCAGCGGGCACCTCAAATGGGAGCCAGCCAACTACAAGCGGGGAGTGGCGGAGTTGGACCAGCGCCATTTTCAGATATTTACCCACGCGATAGGAGACAGGGCGATCCGGATGGCGCTGGACGGTTATGAAGCTGCGCAAGCTGCCAATCAACGGGAGGACGCGCGTGACCGCATCGAGCATATTGAAGATCCGGATCCTGCCGACATTCCACGCTTCGGCGTACTTGGCGTGATTGCGAGCATGCAGCCGCTGCACGCTTATCCCAATGACGACGTGCTGGACGTGTGGGCGCGGAACGTTGGCCCTATAAGGGCGCAACATGCGTGGCCGTGGCGCGACCTGGTCACAACTGGAGCCTCTCTGGCGTTCGGCAGCGACTGGCCGGTGGTGACTCCCGATCCCTGGCAGGGTATCCAGACGCTGCTGACCAGGGAGACGCTCGAGGGAACGCCGGCAGGCGGATGGGATCCCAAGGAAAAGGTCGGCCTGGAAATGGCGATCTACGGCTACACGCTGGGCGCAGCTCGCGCGGGGTTCTTCGATAAGACGGAAGGCTCTATCCAGGCAGGAAAGTGGGCGGACATGATCGTTCTTTCTCAGGACCTGTTCAAGATTCCTCCCATACAGATTCATAACACTAAGGTTCTGTACACGATGGTGGGCGGCAAGATCGTCTATCAGAGTCCGGAAGCCCGCTAAGCTCCGCCGCAATTGCTGAGTTCACAAGCACGCGCGATTTGTAATGCTCGTTGCTACCCGGTGAGTCTTTTTCATCAGTGATGCAGAGGCAGTGGCGCAATAATTGGCACACGAGCGTTCGCCATGTTTACCGATACCCCTCCTCGAAACAAAGACCGGCTTGGCTTTCTGGAGAGCGACCGTATCAATGCCCTCGGCTTGCCACAGGACTCACTGCGACTGCCAGAAATTGCGAGGAACATTGACGCAGCGATGCGGACTGGCAAGACGACGGAGGTTCGAGTGGCTTGTGCGGAGTTCCTTTCCCAAGCCTCACGCTTCTATCAAGTCCCAAAGTGCGGCGTCCGGGTGCTGGCAGCACGGCCGCTTCGAGGCCGCGAATGGGTGACTGAACTGTTCGGCGACTATGATCCCAAGACGATGCTCATACGGTTGTGGATGCGTACTGCGAGAAAGAAGGAGATTACATCGTTTGGGACATTTTTCAGCACGCTGTGCCACGAGTTCTGTCACCATCTCGATTACCACCTGTTCAAGTTCAGCGATTCGTGGCACACGCGAGGCTTCTACGAACGCACCGCCGTTCTCTACCATCATGCGCGAGAGACGCCGTACAAACGTCTCTTTTGGGCTCCCGTCTCTGGAGAACGTTGGCGAATTGACTGGCCGAGAACGAACAGGGGCGGGTGACAGGTTTACGGTTGCGGAGCTACACGGGAACAATCAGGCTCGGGTCACTGTTGCGCGTACTTAAATTGTTCATGAGTATTTTGATGCAGGAGCGTATGCGGAGGGAGCCCATAGGCATTTTGAGCCTACAAAACGCACATCGGGCGCAGACGAAGAGCCCTTGACACTCGCGGCATTTTGCTCCAACCTGACTCCTAAGGGTTGCACGGGCACTTGTTATGAGCATGCTTTCGAGTGGAAAATGTACTCCCTGTCGCGGCGATTCCCCACGGGCAACCGAGGCGGAGATTGGGGAACTGAAGGTTCAAATCCCAGATTGGAAGCTGGCGGATCGTGAGGGCATTTTACGGTTAGAGCGTGTTTTCCCCTTCAAGGATTTTGCGGAGGCTCTAACGTTCACGAATCGCGTAGGTGCTCTTGCCGAGGCGGAAGGTCATCATCCGGCGATTCTTACCGAATGGGGTCGGGTAACGGTGACTCTCTGGACGCATAAGATTCGTGGTCTGCATCGGAACGACTTCATCATGGCAGCTAAGGTCGATCTTCTTGCTGCTGAATCCTGATTTTACGTGGCATCAGCCAACCTGTATGAACCCCGATCTGTCTCAGGTGAAGGGTTCAGAATCGAAAACGCTGCGAGTGTAGCAACAGGAAACTGTCTCAACGAAGGGGTTCACCTCAAACTCCCGCAGGCAATTTTGTGGACACACAAACCCTCCGAGGTCGACAAAAGGCTTTTCTCTTGAAGACACAGATTACGCCCCCGGGACCCATTCAATCGATGGAAGGCATTGACGGCTGCTCTGGACTGGCGCCGCTGCCGGACCGAATCGCCAGAATGCAGACGCGCCGCGGGCTCCATTGACTGAGAGTTTCTGGGCGATGTCCTTCGAATTACGAGAGAACTCGAGTTTTCGCTGGCAGAGTTTTTTCCGGTTAGATCAATCCCATCGACCGACACCACCGTATTTTGAAAAGTGCATTATTATCCCGGCGGGATGGGTGATGCGCTCGACTGCGGAACGGGCGCTGCTGGAGCCTTATCGGGAGCACTCTGGGGAGGCGTTTCCGCCGGCTTATCCGCAGGCGCCGGGGCCGAGGCTTTGCCGCGTTGATCGACCTTTTTCTGCAATTCCTCATCGTGCCGCGTTTTTTCCGCTGCGGCTTCGGCATCGGTAACGTAGCGGAACATCTGCACCCGTCCCGGTTCCTGCTCGGAGGTGAAGACGCGGTTCTTCTTGTCGATTGCGACTCCCACCAGCGCCTTGAACTGGCCCGGCAACTCTCCGTGTCCTTGGCCGATGTACGTCAACAACTGACCTTCCCGATTGAAGACTTGAAGCCGGTCTTCCATTGCGTCGGCTACCCAGATGTGCCCATCGCTATCGACAGCGATGCCCTTGGGCCTGGCAAAGTATCCGGGACCATCGCCGTGTTTGCCGAAAAGGCTGATGAAATTTCCGTCGGCGTCGAAGATCTCGACCCGATTGTTGAGAGTGTCGGTCACATACACGTTGCCATCCTGATCCAACGCCACACCCTCTGGCGCACCAAAATCGCCCGGCGTTGTGAGGTAATGGTTCTTGCCGCCTGTGCCAATGCGTCGCAAAAGCTTGAGAGTGTCCGCATCGTAGACGATGACCTGATCCTGTTGTGTGTCCACAACGTAAAGCAAACGGTTTTCGGTATCGATTGCCAGACCAACCGGATCCACCAGTCCCTCCGTGATCTGATTCTCCACCTCGTGCTTGGCATTGAAGATCATCACGCGGTGCATTTGACCGTCGGAGACAAAAAGCCGGTCGTCGTCGTCGATCGCGAGCCCGTTGATCCATCCGAAGTGGGCTTCGGAACCGTTCCGGATGAGTTCGGTATCGTGGGTTTCAGGATTGAAGATAAAGACAGCTCCGACACGTTGATCGGCCACATACACCAAACCCTTGGAATCGACGGCGATCCCGTCGGGGCCTATCATTTGAAATGGAAAGGTCTTGAGATTGACCTTCTCTGCGTCAGACTGGCCGCCTGCAAGGCGGTCCATCCACGACGCCTTCGGCTTGCTATTGGCTGCGGGAGTGTAGTCGATCTTTTGCCCGGCAAAGTAATCGACCCAGTGCACGCGCGCAATGTTCGGCGGACTTGGCCACACCAACTTCGTGGGATCGAAGGGATACTTACGCGGACCAGCCTCTGGCGCGGCGGTTGTGTCGGCTTTCTTCTTGTTTCCGGCATTGGCTGAAAACGGCAAAGTCATGCTCAACGCGACCAGGAGAAGCACGGCGAGTTGTTTGTGGCTGCGAATCGAATTGAGAAGGCAGTGAATCATCTTAAACTCCAGTTAGTTTGCAGGGACGATGGTCTCCATCATATTGAGCCGGTTCTTATGGCACATGTCGCAAAACGCCATGCCGTTGATCTGATCCTTCACCAGAAGTGCGGCATGGATGGAAGCATGCGGTTGATGGCAGGAAAGGCAACTGAGCGGCGTTTTCACCTTGCTTTGATTGCTTGGGTCCATCACGTCAGAGACGGGATGATTCTCAACCGGGTGCCCCAGGCCAAAGCGCAGAGGCAGAACCGGGATTTTGTTTTTTGTGAAATAGTTGTCCGGTAGCTTCACTGTACCGTTGAAGATCGTCAGAAGGCGATTCGCTTCGTCCCGCTGCGGGGCCGCGTCAGGACCATGGCACTCCAGGCAAAGGGCGTTTCCCGTGGCGCGCAGCAAATGATCGTTGTCTCCGCCATGAGGCGTGTGGCAGGTGGCGCAGCCCTGTTCGAAGACCGGTTGATGATGGACGGATTTCTTGCGCTCATCGTTGATGTCGCTGTGGCATCCCAGGCAGATGCTCACCGCGTCGCTCTTGGGCAATCCGGGCTGGTTGCTGGCGTGCGGGTTGTGGCAATCGGTGCAATCGCCTGCCGCCCCAGGATGGGGCACCTTGGCCGAATCGATCAGCTTGGCCTTGTCGTCGTGGCACATAACACACAACGACTTGGCGTCGGTTTGCGTCAACACCACTTTTCCGTCTTTTGCCGGCGCGTGACATGTGTCGCAGCCATTTCCCTGGAAGGGTGCATGCACAAACTTGGGCATCAATTTGGGAGCGTCCGATTGATGGGGATCGTGGCACTGCAGACAGTCGGCTGTGCCGAAGGGCTGGTTCTGATGCGCCTTCTGCAGATCAGCATCCTTTATATCATGGCAATCCACGCAAAGTGCCGGCGCCGGCTTGGTTAAATGGAATCGGTTTTCGACTTTCAGTTCTTCTCCGGTCTTGTGAGTGACATGACAGGTGTCGCAGCCCATATCGAGAGCGACGTGCCGGCTGCCCTTGTCGGAAACGTTGAGGCCGATGCGGTGGCAATCGAGGCAAAGATTTTCTTTTTCTCCGCCCGAAACCGGCTTGAGGAGCTGATTCTTGTTGTCGCTGGAGTGCGGATCGTGGCAGGCGAGACAGTCGCGAACCGCGGGCGGGTGGACAGTGCCCTTGATATCGGCTGCTTTCTTGTCCGCATGACAAGTAACACATAGTGCGGCCGGAGTAGCGGTGATTAACTTAACGCGGGTAGTGTCTTTGTTGACGCGAACCTCATGGCAGCTCAGACAGCCCGTGGCAATGGCGGAATGAACAAATTTGCCTTTGGTCTTGTCCTCGTGGCACTCCAGGCACTTCGCCGCATCAGTGCCTTTGTCCAGCGGGACGGGATGGACCGTGGTGGCGGCGGCGTGTGCCGGCAGAAGCGCGATCAGGGCAATGAGAATCCCGGCGTAAAGAGCATACCTGCGGCCGTCGTGAAAGGCGACAGTTTTGTGGGAGCGAATGCGGTGGAGGAATGGTCTCACAGGACCTCGCCAAAAAGAAGAAGGTTGCGCAAAAATCGGGATGAAACGAGAAGACGAATGCTGGGCACGATCATTTCTTGCCCCCAATTCGCCTGCGCAAGCTAGCCGAGGCCGCGACCGTGCCGTCGGAATTGTGCGCAGTGCCGTGGCATACCAGGGTGCAGGTATTCGAAGCGCGGTTGTAGGAAATAGGAAGCGTGCTATTCGGGGCCACGACATTCACGTCGAAATTGATCATTCGCTCGCCGGTGAAGTTGCCGCTTGTAGCGCTCATGCCGTGGGCGGTGTGGCATACCGAACAACTGAAGCCTGCACTGATGTGGCTGCTGTGCTGGTTCCAGCTGGTGTTCAGAAGGATTTGATTCGCTATATTGTGGCATTTACCGCACAGTGCATAGGGCCCATTTATGCTCGTGTCGGGATTGGGGAAGAGATTGGTGATCAGCTGGCCGGGTGCGGGCGCCTGGCTGAATTGATACTGGCGCTCCAGAATGTGGGTCCACTTGGAACCGTGAGGACCGTTCGGGCCGGCGCCGCCGAACTCCCGATTGTCGTCGCTGTTGTGGCAGTCGGTGCAAAGAATCTGGGTGCCCATGGCGCGGCCCTGGGTAACGCCGTCGAGATCCAACATGTTGGCCAGCAGGCTGGGTTGCGGGAGAGCGCTGCTGCGGGTATGCGTGACGGGATGGCTGGAAGTGGCCGTAACCGCAAACTGCGGGATAATATTCAGAGAATCGCTCGCCGATACCGCGCGTACCGGTAAGTATCCATAAATTGGCAACACCTGCTTGCCGGTGCTGGTGCCATGGCAGCGCAGGCAGTTTTCATACTGATTTGCGGCGGGGGTTAGCACGGTGATCCCGTCGGTGGCGCTGATGCCCGCGATATCCTTCTGAGAGACGCGAATCAGCGGCGGAGGAGGGAACGTCCCGACTTGGGAGTTCCCATGTGCATTGTGGCAGTCCACGCACGTAGCATGACGGTTGTTGTTGAGCAATGTGGTTTCAGCAGCATCGTGTGGGTTGGTCGAAGTGGAAAATGGATGCCCGACCTTGGGCGTAGCGTACTCTGAAAACACATTGGGGGCTGCCGGAGAGATGTTCGTGCCTCCGTTGTGGCAGGCAATGCAATCCTGCTCGTTTTGTCCGCGCAGCAGCCGCGCCGTCCCACTGTCGTTGTGCGACCCATGGCAGGAACTGCACGCATTGGAAGCCACCGTGGGGTAACTTCCCACCAAAGCCTGGGGCGAAATCTTGTCGGCGGACACGGCATGCGCGCTGGTGGGCCAATCGGCCAGCGGATTGACCTGGCCCCCGATTTGCCGGACGGGATCGTGGCAGGCCAGGCACATCTGGCCGCTGGAACTGTCCTTTACCAGAAAATTCTGCGACACAAGGTCTTTGGCTTGCACGTGCGGATTGTGGCAGGAAATGCACTCGACGTTCCCGTTGATCAGCTTCACTGCTCCGGTTGTATCCTCGGTCTGGTGGCTCCCTACCAGTGAGGCGGCCAGATCGATATTGTCTTTCAAAGGCAACGTGAGGCTAAACGGGTGAGATGGCTGCAAGCTGCTGCCGAACACGTCCTGCGAGTACATCGTTCCTTGAGTGGTAACCTGGCCATAGGCCACGGTGTCGCCAACCGCTACTGTACCGTCATGGCAGCTCAGGCATTGATTGCTGGAGTAGCCGAGCGTGGGCTGTCTGCTGACGTTCACTTCGGTTGTGCTGGCGTACAACGAGTAGACTTGGTTGGTTAGCTTCTGGTTCCAGAGGCCGGTATTCAGCCCGGTGTGCGGAGCATGGCAGTAGGCGCAGAAGTCGGGGCGGGCGCCGGTGATGGGCGATTTGCTGCCTGGACCCAGGTCATGCACGCCGATCACCTCGCCTACGATTTGAGCAGGCAAAGTGGTTCCGCTCAGCAGAATCGTCAGTCCGGCAAGCAATATTCCGGGCTTCACTGTACCCCCTCTCTCGCTGGCTGTTTCAGGCCGAAGTAATGAAACACCTGCACGCGGCGGTTGTACGAATCCACTACCAAAATCTGGTCGTCATGGTCGATGAACAACCCTGCCGGCAACTGGAACTCTCCCGCTTGCGCGCCCCGCGAACCGAAGTAGTACAGCAGTTGCCCCTGGCGGTTGAAGACCTGCACCACACCCCACAAGGCATCCACCACGTATAGATCGCCTTCCGAATCGATTCCTACCGCCTTCGGCCGGAACATGGTCCCGGTGCTGTCGCCGATCTTTCCGATGGCGTATTGAAAAGTTCCTGAGCGGTCAAACACCTGCACACGGAAGTTCATGGCATCGACCACAATCAGGTTTGGCCCATCCAGCCGCAGCTCGGTGGGGTAATTGAACTGGCCCTCGGCTTGACCCCTGTCGCCGATGGTCTTCAGCACGGCGCCTTGCATGTCGAGGATGTACACCTTGTTGCGCAGCGTGTCCGTTACGTAAATCCGCTGCGCTGCCGAGTCCACGGCGATTCCAGTCGGCCGCTTGAAGTAACCCTCGCCGCCCTTCAGGCTGCCGATGGCGCGCACAAACTTTCCGCTCGGTTCAAAAACGAAGATCATGCCCTCTTCCGAGTCGGTCACATAAATATTGTCTTCGGCATCGACCGCGACGCATTGCGGCGTCAACATCGGATTCTTCCTTGCAGCCACTCGCTCGATGAACTTGTACTTATGCTGCGTGAAGTCGAAGATGTGCACGCCCGCCGCGCCCGGATCGGTGACAATAATTCGTCCGCGAGAATCGACGGCAACGCTGTAAGGACGCACCATGGAGCGGTAGTCGGGCGCGCCGGCGACGAAGTCTATCACCTTGTTCCAAAAGCTGCGTTCCGGCTTGACTTGAGATTCCGAGTCGAAACTGCGTTCCCACGAGAGCTTGCGCCCGCCCTCCAGAGACATCTCCCACTTCACGGGCGCGGCCTGGGGCTTGAATTTTGGGGATGCCCAGATGGGAGTCAACAGAAGCGCAATTCCAGCCAGGATCAGGGCCGCGCGCAGGCGTTGCCGCCGCTCTCCTTTTAGAAGAACTTGAACCACCGTGTTGCTCCCATATAGTATGATGATATATTTTGCGGCGCCGTCCCGGAGCCGCTGAAGCCCTGGTCCAGCCGCGAGTATCCGCCGACGATCTGCACCTTGCGGACCTGATACTGGATGATTGCATTATATTCATCGCTCTCGTTCGTTGACGCGAGCCCGCTCACGGAAGTATTGCTGAGCGACTTGGAATAGCTGGCGCCGATGATGAGCCCTTTTGCCGGGGAACTGCCCAGCCCAAACGAATAACTATCTCCGCCGTAGAGGGTCACCAGGCTCGAAGGCAGAATGGGCAAGGGCACCGGCACAGCCACCAGACCCGCCCCGGTCGCTAGCGCCTGCCCGTATGTTTTGGAGTAGGTGCCGTTGAGTGTGATCCAGGGGCTATACCCCAGACTGGCGTTGTAACTCTGCTCGCCACTCGACGTCCCGGCTTGATCGGTCAACGCGGTCCGGCCGCCACCGGCGCCTGCGCCAAAGTTTAGTTTTCCCCAGCGCTTCCTTGCGCTTCCCGAATAGTTGTAGTACGAGTTCATGTAGGTGACCAGCAAGGTCTGTACGTCCTGCGCATAGGCCAGCGACCCGTTCACTTTCCAACCCCGAACCTCGCAGTAGTAGTTTGCGTTCGTCGAAAAGCCCAACGAATTCGCGCTGCTGGTGCTCGAGTTCGTGCCGGTCACAGTTACCGAAGCGTTGAAATTGCCGTTAAGAAGCTGGCGCGCGTAATCGGCGCTTCCGCCGTAGGAGTTCGCTACATAATCCGTTCCCAGGAAATACTGGGAGCGGCGCTCGACGTAGGCTGAGGCCTGCATATTCTTGTCGACCGTGTAGCTGGCGACGCCCTCGAGGTCAAGGGAACTTGACGCCCCGTTCGAGTTGAGCCCCGGAGCCGCCCCGCCGGCGGCAACTACCGACTGAACCAGTTGTCCGCTCAGATTGTCGGAGTAATTCGCATTCGCCGAGAGCGACAACTTGCTGGTGGGGTGCAGCCCCGCGGAGCTGTTGACCATGTCAATGGCGCCGCTGGTGGTGTAATTCTCATAATAGCTGCTGTATTCCGATCGGTTGATGCTGGTCGTGACTGAGCCATTCAGCGGCAGCCGGTGGTTGACATTGAACCCGTAGGCGGTGTCGTCTGAATGTGTTTCTTCGGCCGGCTCGCCGGTCACAATTTCCGGAAGCAGCGAGTGGCCGCCTCCGTTGTTGTAGTAGCCGCTCATGTTGAAGCCTGCCACCCTATAACCTGAATGAAGGTTGAGCGAATGAAATGCGTTACCGCCTTCATCGTTCGTCCCGTACACCGAATACGTGCCGGATCCCATCTCGAAAGCTGCCGAGAAGCTGGGCACGCCGGGGAGGTATTCGCCCCAGCCGATGCCAAGCGTATCGCTGTCGCCATGGGTCACATAGTTGGACAGGCCCGGAACAGAGTAGTTTCCTTCACTGTTGTAAGTCTTGGAATAGGTGATCGAGCCGGGAAAGTGGCTGCCGCCGAAGATGTGGGTGGAGAGGTTGATCCCGCTGGCATCGGAGATGGACTGGAAGCTGGAGTTCGCCCGCGATTGGTTTAGAAAGTAGGAGGCAGCGAAGGATAGAAAGCCGGGACTGTAGAAAAAGCCGGAAAGTGTGCCGGAGCCCCCAGCCGTTAAGCTGTGGTCCGAACTGGTCGTATTCCCGTAATCCGCGGTATATCCCGCGGAGACCGCGCCGCTTAGGTTTGTGCTGACCTCGCCGAACTTGACCTGCCCAGCAACGGGCAAGCCCGGCAGCAGAAGCCCGACCAGCACGCACCTCGCGACTCGCTGAGAACTTGTCACTCTATGCCATCCTCGGCTTCTCACAGCTCTTGCTCGCCGCTAAGAATCTCGGGTTTCTTTCTCGGCCCCTTTCGCCGCCTCGTGGAACCTGCCTAAAAAGCGACTTACATCTCTTGAATCTTTGCGTTCTGTCTCAGCTTCTGATCGAGTGCGGCGCGAAGCTGGTTGGCCTTGCTTCTTTGCAGCTCATTCTTGAGTTGCGTCTTCACGGCTTCAAACTTCGTCTTGCCCGCCGGTGTGTGCTCATTCAGGCGGACGATGGTGTAGGCCTGTTGGATTTGAATCACATCGCTGACGTCGCCCGGCTTCATGGCGCGCAGCGCCGTTAAAACCTGGGGCGTCAATTCCTTGACGGGAAGAGGCTTATGCTGGCCCATCACCACGCGGTAATCGTCGTCAGAGATCTTCTCGGCCAACATTCCGAATTCTTCGGCCGTCTTCGTCGCTTTGGCCTGGCGCAGCGCGTCGTCCGCGCGCTTGCGTCCCTCCGTTAACTGTTCGGCGGTGGCCTTGGCCGGGGGGAGAACGGAAATAGTCTGGAAGGTGAACGATTCAGGATATTCCCAGCGGGCGGGATCCTTATCGTAGTAAGCCCTGAGCTCAGCCGGACTGACCCCGCTTTTCTCTGCAATTTCTTGCTTCAGAAAAGCTTCGATCAGCAGCGAGCGCCGGATCTTCTCGCGCAGCAACTGCTGCGAGCCGTGAAACTCGGTCTGCAGCAATTGATTGAATTCGTCCGGCGTAGCGAACTGCGCACGGAAATCCACCTCGGCGCGTTGCATTTTCGCGGCCGGAACCGTAATCTTGAGGCGCAGCGCCTCCTGGTAAACCAGCTCTTCGAAGATAATCATCTTCAGGGCGCCGTCGCGGATCCCCGCCGCGAGCGGTTTTGGAATTCCGTTGTGCTGGCGCGCATAGGGGAACATCGAGTATTCCTCGCGCAGCAGGTCGATATCGGTCAGCACCGAACCGTTCACGCTCACTACCGGCTTCCCCACCGCGGTCAGCGGGACCATTCCTCCCTCTGCAACGGGCTCCGGCGTAAAGACCGTGGGGGAATGAGAGGCTACCTGCGCGCCGGCCGCAGTAATCGCCAGCAAAAGGAAAGAGCAAAAGGGAAGTTTGTAATGCATCGTTGACCTCAGAATCGGGCAAAAAAGGGGAGGGAGTATATCGCCCCCTCCCCCTCGTACATTGAGAAGTGACTAGAACACGGTTCTAGAACGTCGTTCCAGCGGTGCCGCCGTTCATTTCATTCGATTCGCCACCATGGCACTGGCGGCAGAACTGCGCCGTCTGGTTGGAGCCGGCGGTGCCGCTTGCCGGATTATACGGACCGCGAATAAAGAACATGGTCGCGTAGTTGCCGGGCGCCAAACCTGACACGCCGTGGGACACTGTTCCACCCTGGCCGATGGCGCCGCCATCGTTCGCCACAGACACCACGTTCATCAAATGCTGGTTGTGGCAGGTGGTGCAATTGACGACGGGAGTGCCGGCGTTATTGTCGAGGGCGACAAAGAAGCCATAGTTCTGGATGAAGTTCGACATGTTTGGCCCGGCCTGGATTAGGTAGGTCGTGGTGGTACCGGATACGACCCCAGTGGTTAGGACGCAATCCCAGTTGTAACCGGATTCTGTATACACTCCCCCTGTGGTACTGTTGCAACCGAACTTGGCAGCCAATCCCACGGGGTGGTCGTTGAGATAGTTTCCGGCGCCGGTGCCGTCGTTTCCGAGCAGGGTCGGGGGTTTGTTAAAGGTTCCGTAGGTTGCGGGCAGCGACTCATATATAATGCCCTTCATCATGGCGCCCTTGGCAAGGTTGCCGTCGTGGCAGCTCAGGCACGTGATCAAGTCATTAACGTCAGGCGTTACAGCCGACATGCTCGTCGGCAGCGTTTCTGAGTAACTGCTTATAGCGCCATTGCGAGCGACTCCGCCGGTCTTGATGGTCGCGCCGTACAGGCTGGCGACATCCTGGCCCCAGAGAATCGAGTTGCCCGTGGATGGATCGCTGGTTTTGAGGGCGCCGTTGCCCTGTGCGCCGCTGTGAGGTGCGTGGCAAGCTGCGCAGCCACGGCCGTAGTTGAGGTGAGCGCCGAGAACGTCAGTTGCCGGCGCCGTGATCTGGGCTCCCGCGAAGGCCGCAGTTGCCAGAAACAACATAGGAATTATAAAATACCGTTTCATCGATGAAAGCCTCCTAGGCCTTTGTCCTTTTTGTACGATCTGAGCTTGAGGTCGGCCTGATTGGAGTCTCTTTATTACCTTTGGTCCCAAGTACGTCCCGGGATTCGGGATCAAAGCTTGACTCCAGCAGAAAGCCTCCGGCGATCGTCCCCATGAGAGTAAATTTATAAAAGGTTTCTTCCTGTGATAGAGGTCACGCTCGCACATGGAATTTACGTGACGATGATCACTCTCGTGCATAGACTTACCTGTCTCTTTGCCATCTCCATCACATTTAAGTACTTAATCGCCGGGTCAGCGTGACTGTCGTCCCGTTCTTGGTCGGACTTGCCGATTTCATGTGATAATGATCACTTCCCCGTGGGGCGCCGGGTGCTCTCCTGTAGTTGGTTCACGTTGTACTTAGATGGTCAGCCTCCCAGGGCGCGGATCAAGCCCGGCACGACGGATCGGCGCCCGGTCGGCGTGGTTGGAGCGCGATGTTGCGACCGAAGGAGTCTGATCCATGGGCAATGTTGACGGGGAAACAGCCTGCATGACCAACGAGGCGAGCGCGGCGCCGAATGCGAGCACGGCATTGGAGTCGAATTATGTCTACGCGATGGCAGTGCTCGCCCTGATGATTGGCCTGCCAATGGGATATCTGTTGCGCGGATCGAACTCGCCCGCGCCTGCATCCGCTGCCCAGCCCGATGCCCGCGCCGGACAACCATCTGTCAGAGCGGGCCAGAATGCCGGCGGTCAAACGCCCAGCCTGGCAGACTTGAAACAGGCAGCCGACAGGCAGGCACAGCCTCTGCTCGAAAAGATGAAGAGCGATCCAAACAACACCGCTCTGCTCGACCAGATTGGGTCTGTTTACCACTACCTTCACCAGTTCACCGAGGCGGCCGCTTACTACAACCGCGCCCTCCAGGTGGACCCTAGGAACGTCGCCATTCGCAACAAGCTGGCCCTCAGTTTTTACCGCAATGGCGATGTCGATGGAGCGATCGCGCAGTTGAATCAGGCGCTGACCTATGACCCCGGTGACGCCAATGCGTTGTTCAACCTCGGCATGATCAAACTGCACGATAAACAAGATGGCAAGGGCGCCCTTGCGGCCTGGCAGCAATTGTTGAAGTCAAATCCGCAATTGAGCGCGGACCGCAAAGCTGCAGTGCTAAAGCAGGTTGCCGGCGTGCAGGCAATGCTGAGGGATCAAACAACGTCGCATGGAGCTCGGAGCATTGAATAACGCAATCCACACTCCCGTTAAACAATGGACACGCAAGGGGGCGATTGCCTTGATGGCTGGCTGCCTGCTGCTGGGAGTCGGCGGTGGCTGGTTGGGCCGCACATGGCAAAGCCGAGTGGCCGCCGGATCTACAAAAGTCGCCGCGGTCGCGACGCCGGCGCAAACCAATCCCGGATCGGTTTCCCAGATGCCAAATGCCGCTCGATTGAAAGAAATGGCTGACGCTCAGGCGGCACCGCTACTAGCGCGGCTCAAATCGGATCCCAATAATCCGGATCTGCTGACCAGCATCGGCAACCTCTATTACGACGCGCAGCAGTATTCGATTGCTATCGATTTCTACGGGCGCGTTCTCAAGGTCAAGCCTTCCGATGTGGCCGTGCGGACCGATATGGCGACTGCCTACTGGTATATGGGAGACGCCGACACCGCGATTACGGAATTCAACAAGGCGCTTACCTACGAACCCAGTAGCCCGAATGCACTTTTCAACCGCGGCTTGGTGAAGTGGAAGGGGAAGATGGACATCGCGGGCGCGGAGGCCGATTGGAAGAAGCTGCTCAAGGAGAATCCGAATTACGACGCTAGAGACAAAGTCGAACAGATGATGGCTGAGGCGAACAAGCAAGCAGGGCTTAAGCCGGAATGAAGGCATAGAAAAACGGAAGAACCCAAAAGAGCAAGCGCGTCCTGAACCTCCATTTCCACCTTTAATTGCAAAGCTAGATAGCTTAGCCTGAACAATAATTCTCATACCCCGCTGAGTATTCGAGGGCGTTCTTGGAGCCATTTAATTAGACGATCCTGAGAAATGACTCTTTCAGTTCAAGTCCTGTGAAAATGTGATTAGGATTACGAAAAACTCGATGCTCTCAATCTACTCTGCACTGATGCAGAAAAGAGTCGTATTGAGTGCCATACTGCTCTTCGTGTTCATTCTCTTTCTTCCATCTGTCAGGTATGGGCTCGTTCACGACGATATGGGGCAAATCAGTTTGAATCCTCGTCTCACGGCTTGGAGTTACGTTCCAGGATACTTCACGAGTGACGTTTGGGCGCATTTGCCCGCTAACTACCATGGATACTATCGTCCCTTGTTCCTGGTTTGGTTGCGTCTGTCGTACGCAATTCTGGGCAAGCCGGGGGATATCTGGCATCTGCCATCCATACTGGCTCACGTGGCAGTGACGCTGTGCGTTTTCCTGCTGCTTCTTCAGTTGGTCAAGGATTTCAAAGGTGCTGCCCTGGGCGCCGCCTTATTTGCGATACACCCTATCCAAACCGAAACGGTGGCTTGGATTTCAGCCAGCGGTGAAATGCTCCTCACGATATTTCTATCGCTCAGCGTCTACTTTTACGTCGCCCGGAAGAAACCCATCAGTTGGGCTTCGCTCGTGTTTGCCACTTTAGCCATGTTCACGAAAGAGACGGGAATTGTTGCTCCGCTTCTCATCCTCGCCTTCGAATGGATACAAACTCGATTCAGGGATGCAGCCGTCAATGCCATTCCCTATTTTGCCTCCGCCTTATTCTACTTAGCGTTGCGGGCGAATGCGCTTGGGACCCTAGCCACGGCTGCAAATTCTAACCTGAGCCTGAGCGCGATGCTCCCGACCTGGCCCATCGTGTTGGCGGAATATGCTCTCCATCTCGCTTGGCCAGTTCACCTCAGCCCTTCCTATGACATTCCGACGGGATCTGCACTCTGGCCGTTTCTCTTGCTCATCGTCGTGGTCGCCGCACTGGTGTGGATCATTCGCAAGAGCTCCAAATTCATCCAGTTTGGCTTTGCATGGTTTGCGATTACACTCGCCCCCACTTTGATCTCTCACTATGTCGACCCAATTGATTACGTACATGACCGTTATTTGTATCTCCCCTCGGTTGGATTAGCACTCATGGCAGCCGTTTGGTTTGCGCGGCTACGATTCACCGTTCTTCGGTCTGTCGCAGCGTCCATCGTAGGATTCGCGCTTTGTTGCGGAACCCATCAGGCTCTTCCGGTTTGGAAGGATAACATCTCGTTATTCACACGAGCCGTGGAAACTGCCCCCGATAATCCGGACATGATAATCGGTCTCGCTGCCTCATATATGAAGGCTCATCGTGAGGCGGAAGCGTATCCGCTCTTCCAAAAGCTAGTTGATCGTTACCCTGACTGGCCATTAGCAAACGACTTGATGGCCCGTTATTACCAACAAATTGGTAATTCCGACCAGGCGGAATATTACTTTTCAATTTCGAGCCGGCTATCTGGAACTGCGCTCCAGTAACGTTGTTACCGCCAAAACGATCAGTGAAAAGCAGATAATCGGCTGCCGTGCAGTTCCTGCTCGAAAACCTGTCTGCTGTCTCGCGCGCCGTGCGCTATCTGCGTGAAGAAGATCCGAATTTATCAGCTTCTTGCCTGTTCTTGCATATGACGGTAGCTCCATGAAACAGATTGACGTCAAGGTCCACTGGTGAGACGCAATCCCCGCTTCCATCGCCGGGGTTACCTTGAGCGGCTTGTGAATCCGGCGGGGTGCAAAGCGAACCAGAGCAGTGGCCTGCTTTGAGGTTCGCCTATTCGTTGCCGCTGGATTGCGCGGGGCCGGGCAGCGTTACAACCCCTTCAACAACTCCGATAGGGTAGTTTCCAGTTCAGGATCGGCTAATTACTCCCCCCGGTACAACCTCATTCGCTGGCCATTAACCATCCGCTTACCGTCAACCTGGTAATTGATCCGGCCATTGGTTTCGGCAAATTCCTCCTGCAACCATAAACCCATCTGCAAGACTCGACCTTCCCGCATCGTCGCGCACTCACGGCAATCTCAAATTCTGCGCTGCCTCTAAGGAGATTTTGCTTGCTGCCGATAAGGCAAGCAGTGAATCGCAGAGCTGGTTGCCAGCGCGCAGGTGGCTCTACTGCGACGCATTTCTTAAGGCGAGCAAATGAAATGCGCGCCAGGAGGCTCCATTCCATGAGACGGTATCTCTTCGCCCCCCTGCTGTTTCTGGCCACCGTGGGAACTGCTAGGGCCCAGTTGGTGGTGCCGAGCGCTGACGTTCTCGGCGCTCATCTTAACTATGGCCGGGGGTGTGCGGCTTGCCACGCGCCACACAGCGGATCAAGTGGCAACGGCGCCAACAAATCCGGCAATACAACGACCGGCAATGTCGCTCTCTGGGGCGAAGACTCGAGTAGTCTTTATGGCAGAACCATCGCAACGGACGGAGGCAAATATGTAGAAGTTCTGCCGACCAGCATGTCGGCTACGACACCTGACGTGAGCGGCATGCTCACCTGCTTAACCTGCCACGACGGCAACTTCGCGCAGAGTGCCATGATGAAAAACAAGATCTATGAGACGCTGCCCGCATCCTACGGGTCCGCCAGCACGATCCCGACCCTGCTCGGAAACAATGGCGCCGGCCGGGGGAATTATCTCAACGAGCATCCGGTGGGACTCACTGCAGCAGTTGCTTGCGGCACTGGGCATTGGGATTGCGCTAATGCCGGCGGTGTGATCAGCATGAAAGGGCCAGCTTCCAGCAGGTTCGTTTCCAACTACGGATTCTTTGTCAAGCTGAGCGCCTATAACGGAAACGCCGTGGTGGCTTGCACAACTTGCCACAATCAGCACGTGATGAACGTGGTCAAAGTGGCCCCAGGCGCAACCACAGGTCTGCCGGCGGGCTACTATGCGACCATGTTCTTTCTGCGCGCGCCCTACAACCCGGCCGATTCCAATCCCGCATCCAACCAGACAGCGCAATTCTGCCGCCAGTGCCATGGCGAAGAGTCAAACGAAATGAACGGCAGTACCGCTGGAACCGTGTTTTAGCCGCTGCGTGGTTTAGGAGAGGGAGCAATCCCTGTTATGACGCATCGCCGTAAATGCGGTGATGATGCAGTTTGCTTCGCCGGGGATGTAAATTGTCAATCCACCGGATTCTGGAGGCTAACGATGCATCTCTTCGCTGACGATCCGTGCGGCGGCTTGATTTAAATTGCGAGTTGTTACGGCTTGCGCTGCAAGCCTCGTTCCGTCACGATAAAGTCCATGGGCACGTCGTGCGGTTGCGGATACACCGTATCAAGGCGTGCCAGTTCAAAACCGACTCCGATGGCCATGGGCCGCATCAGCGCCGCTTGTAGCGTGTAATCGTAGTAACCGGCGCCATAGCCCAGCCGGAAGCACGCGGCGTCGAAACCAAGCAGCGGAATCACAAGCGTCTGCGGTCCCACGCGTGCGCCGTGCGCCGGAAACGGAATACCCAGCGCCCCCTTTTGCAACGCTTCGCCCGGTTTCCACTCGCGAAACTCAAGGGGCTGTCCCTTGGCAACGACCACGGGCAGCGATGTCGATCCTCCCCACGCCCTGACCTGCTCAACAAAGGGCGTAAGATTGATCTCGCCGCGAAACGGAAAATACAATCCAACCGTGCCCGAGCAAGGTTCGCGAAAGTTGTCGATCAAACACTCCAGGACGCGCCGCCCCAATTGCCGACGCACTTCCGGAGCAAGCTCCAAACGCGCCTTAAGCAACTCGGCGCGCTTCGCCTTGCGCCAGTTCCTGACCTCTGCTGAACTATCCGCGACACCCAAGGTTACTCAATTCCTCCGATGTAATTCGCATGAGAACGGCTCGTGATGGCCCTTCTCGCATTCTACTTGCTGTGATTGATGCTTATTGTGTTGTAAAAGATCCGCTTTGTGCCCCTGCGCCTGTTCGAAGCCTGACCTGAGCGCAGTCGAAGGGCGCCTTAACTCAACCCCGGCTCTCGCGCACGCGCAGCACAGGCAGCAGTGCGATCATGGCCAGCAGCGTAACCGGACCGGCCGTCAGCCCCATGCGCAAGCTTCCTGCCGACGCGGAGATCGCGCCCACCAGCCAGGGAAAAAGTGTCCCCCCGAAGCCGCAGAAAGCCAGAATGAACCGGCTGTCCGAGCTGTGCCGCGCGCGGTCGAGAAACGTGGCCAGCGCGACGGGGAAGACCGGAGCCAGCGCCGCGCCCAGCAGCAGGATGGCCGCACCCAGCACCAGAGGCGAGCCCGTAGCCACCAGGAGCGTGGCCGCGCCCAATGCCGTAAGCAATGCCCAAACCAGCAGCCGTCCGGGCCGGATGCGCAGCAGCACCAGCGGCGAAAGCCCACGCGCAACAAGAAAGCCGCTCCAGTAAATTGCCGCTGCCGCTGCGGCCAGCGTCACCGTGGTGTGCGTCGCGCGCAGGACATAGGTCGAGATCCATGCCCCGAAGGTGCTTTCCATTCCCACCTCCAGGAAAAAGAAGACGGCGAACAGAGCCACCAGCCGCAGATTGCGCAGCCCTGCAGTCTCCGCCGTCTCGCGTGCGGCTTCCTCGCGGTCGCGGATCGTCAGACCCACGACAACCGCCGCCAGCGCGGCTGCTCCCGCCAGCGCCAGGTAGACTGTGCGCCATGAGCCGATGGCCAGCAGGCGCGCCGCCGCCAGCGGCGCCAGCAGCGCGCCCAGGCTCCAGGTAAAGTTGAGCATCGTCAGCGTGGCCGCGCGGCGCTCCGGGTAGTTGCGCCCCGTAAACAGGTTGATTGAAGTTATCGCCGCGCCGGTTCCGATGCCGAAACATAATGCCCACATATAGAGAAGCGGGCGCGCGGTCCACGCCAGCCCCGCGCAACTCGCGGAAAGCGCCAGCAGTCCCAGCGTCATCACCCGCGCGTAGTTGCCACGGCACAGGAGCGCCCCTATCGCAGTTCCCGCAAAAATCGCGGAAAGCAGCACGCCCGATTGGCTGTCGGATAGATGGAAGGCGCGCGCCAGTGAGGGCAGCAGCGGGCCGGCAATCGTGTCGGCCACGCCGGTAAGTGCGAACGCCGGATGCAGCGCCAGCAGCATCTTGCTCCGCCCGGCCGGAAGGCGAAGCCTCATGTGCCCGTTCCCGTGCCTGCCGCGGCGCAATTACGATGGAAGACCACAACCATCATTGAATGCTCTCGCTCCGGCGATGCAGAATACTCTACGAAGCGCAATTCCTGCGAGTAGCCGGGCATCTTAATGGGGCTGTCATGGAGCGCGGGATGGCCTTCGATCGACCACGGCAAGCAGAGCGCCCGCGCCTCGCAACAGCTCGTCGTCTGGTTGTTCCTCATCGGACGCATCAGAAATTCCAGCTTCCCTTGCACGCTGCCGCTTCTTGACCTCGAATCCGGTGTCTGCGTTTCTGGGTTCTCATGATAACCCGGCGAAGAGCTGCGGTTCGATATCAAAAACTGATTTCCCATGGCAAAAGTCGCTCGCTGCTGGACCAGAGGCCGAATAAGCCATAAACAGGGGTTAAGTCAGTGACACTGTGCCTGCATTTACTCCCCCTTGACAAGTCGAATCGAGCAATGTGGCTAACACGGGTCCGGAGCCATTCGGGGCCTCTTTCATTTCAGTTTCACACAATGCTCCCGATACAAAAGGCGCCGGACATTCCAAGTCCAACTTGTGCCCAATAACTGCCGAAGCCTGTGTGTCTAGGCCCCTGCCAGGCGCACTGCAAACAACACATAATAAATAATTTATAAGATAGTCTGCTGTTTTTTGGGGGCGGCGTTCCAGATGGTCTGAATTCAAGCCTTCTCACTTGCAACGTTCCAGCGAACCTGGTTGCCTGCCCCCGGCCTGCACCAAGCGGGAGAGTTCAACAAAACTTTCGTAATACAACTACAGTTATCTTGGTTCCAGATGAGCTCAAAAATGGTTACCATCTTCCCACGGAGATCTGTTTGGCAGGCAGTCATAAGCTGACGCCCGCATTGCAAGTTCTCCCCGGAATTGCACCAACTTTGTTCATTGAGGGTGGAAGAAACCTGCGAGTTCAGCTACCGGACGACTTGTCAACTTGAGATTTGAGTGGAAAGGCAGATGGTATCGCAAGGAGCACTTAACGCCGTGAGTTCAGCCGAAGTATCACCTTATTTCGCCACGAAACATGCCGACACCATTGAGGCCGAGACCTTGTCGGTTGCCTTAATTGGCCCAGACGCGGAGAGACGCTCGGCAATGGGCAAGGCTCTTGCTGAAACTCGCCGGGCCGTTGTCCGAGAGTTCGATTCCTACCCCCCGGGACTAGATCACTTGCAAAGATTGCTGGCGTCGTTCGACGTTATCATGGTTGACCTGGACAGTGACCAAGATGTCGCTCTGGAACTAGTGGAAAAGGCGAGTGCTGGCGACGCGGCGACGATCATGGTCTATTCGGAGAAAGCCGATCCGAAACTTGCGGTCCGCTTGATGCGTGCAGGCGCTCGTGAGTACCTCATTCTGCCGCTCGAGCAAGGCGCTGTGGCCGAGGCTCTCGTTCGGACCACAATCACCCCTCGTGAGAGCGCTTTTCCGGCCGAGAAGACTCTGGGAGGGTTGCGTGTCTTTGTAGGCTCCAAAGGAGGATCCGGGGTTACGACGGTCGCTTGCAATGTTGCCATCGCTCTGGCCCGGAATTCCGAACAAAGAATCCTGCTCATTGACCTCGCTCTGCCCATTGGGGACGCGGCACTGTGCTTGGGAATTTCTGCGGGCTACTCGACGGAGGATGCCCTGCGGAATATCGACCGGCTGGATGCGAGTCTTCTTCAAAATCTCCTGGTCAAGCATCGGTCAGGAATATTCGTGCTCGCGGCCCCCACCAAAGTTTCCGAGGCTGAGGTTTCAAAAGACGCCATCGACAAGTTGATCGCAATTGCGCGGCGCGAATTCGATCAGGTGATCGTAGATGTGGGATCGAGGATCGATGAGGCGGCCAAGGTTCTCTTCAAAAGCGCCTCATCCATTTACCTGGTCACCCAGACAGGAATCTCCGAACTGCGCAATTCTAATCGTCTTATCTCGCAGTTCTTCGACGACGGAAATCCAAACCTGCAAATCGTGATCAACCGGTTTGATTCCCGCTTTCACGAAACGGCGAACGAAGAAGTCGTCGCCAAGGCGCTCGGCAGACCGGTGCGGTGGAAGATTCCCAATGATCAGGACGCTGCGCGCGCGCTGCAGTCGGGCGACACCGGCCTTGCAGAAACACGCATTTCGCGCATCAGCCTGGAGATGGCCAGCTCGATTACCGGACGCCCTCTTCCACCAGAAAGGAAGAAGGATTTTGGCCTTAGAGGTCCCGGTGGAAGCATTGCGCAAGTGAATTCCGGCAGTGTTGAACCGCCGAGCGCTCCGATTTTGTCTGTGGCCGATGCGCGCAGGACTCCGACCATTACATGGCCGGCGCCCGACCTGATTACTTACGGGGACAAGCTTACCTTCGCCCAGCTCAATGCCACGGCATCTGTTGAAGGAACTCTTGTCTACACACCCGGTCCAGGCTATGTGCTTCCGGCGGGAATGCACTCGCTATGGGTCACCTTCACGCCAGCGGACTCCGGCACCTACGCTCCGCTTCAGGCCGCAATTTCAATTGTTGTGGCCAAGGCAACGCCGGCGCTCACCTGGCGAACACCTGCCGAAATCACTTGCGGCAGCGCACTGGACGATGCTCAACTCAATGCCAAGGCGCCGGTGCCTGGAAAGCTCAGCTACTCTCCCGCGGCAGGCGAAGTACTCCCTCCTGGAACGCATACGCTCTCGGTAACCTTCACCCCCGCGGACAGCGCGAACTACGCCACAGCTCAGGCCACTGTGTTGCTCACTGTGGTCAAGGCAACGCCTGCCATCCAATGGCCGAAGCCCGATCCGATTCCATACGGCACCAGGCTTAGCGACACGCAATTGTGTGCCGAGGCGCCGGTTCCGGGAACATTCGAGTACCACCCTGGCTCAGGAGCGGTGCTTGCGGCTGGAGAGCACAGACTTTCCGTAGTTTTCACTCCGGCAGATACTTTAGGCTACTCTGCATCGCAGACTGCCGTATCGCTCACTGTGGCCAAGGCAACCCCTGCCATCACGTGGCCGACACCAGATCCGATTGCCTACGGCGCCGCCCTCAACGCCAACCAGCTCAAGGCCTCAGCAACCGCGCCGGGATCCTTTGCTTATACGCCTGCTGCGGGCGAGATACTCGAGCCAGGGGTGCATGAACTCTCAGTAAACTTCACTCCGACCGACACTTTGAATTATGCATCGGCGCACGCCGTCGTACCCCTGACTGTCAACGAGAAAGTATCACCCCTCATCACATGGCCGGTTCCCCCTGCCATTTCCTACGGCACCGAGCTGAACGCAACTCAGTTGAACGCAACAGCATCTGTTCCGGGAACATTTGTCTACACTCCTGCCGCGGGCCACGTACTCGCGCCGGGGAGGTATACCCTCTCCGCATCGTTCACTCCATTGGACGCTGAAAAATATGCGACAGCGCAAGCCACGGTCGTGCTTGAGGTGGAAGGATCGCCTGATATTGATTCGTTGCCAACGGCAACCACCGAGACGCCGTCCACGTGGACCTTCACCGCAATTGACTCTGACCATGCAGATTTGGCACCCGCGGAGGTAACGGACGATCACACTGCAACCAAGACAACCCTCCGCGAAACGCGCATTTACAAAGGTGCTGTCTACGAGAAGGGAGAGGACGGTCAATGGCATCTCCAGAAGAAGTAACTACGTTGCTGCCTGAAACGCTTCCCGAGGATTTCGGCGATTGGGATAACGAAGCATCTCCTGTGCCTATGCCTGCCAGCTCTGGCGAGTGGGAGTCGCCGGAAGCCGCTCAGTCCTTTGGCAAGTCTCCAAAACCGCTTGGCCAACCCCTTGACCGCGATGCATTCCTGGAATCCTTGCTGGACAGGCCGCGTGTTTCGGGTTCAGCCTTATCCGCACCGGTCTTTGTCAAGAAGCAAAAGACCTTCATCGATTGGGACAGCGACGAATCTCCGACGGTTACGCCAGTTAACCGCAGTGATTGGGAAGCATGGGAAGCCGGTCATTCCTCCGGTAAGTCTCCAAAGCCGCTTGGCCAATCCGCTGACCGGAATGCAGTCCTGGAATCCACGGTGGACAGACCGCGTGTTTCGGGTTCAGCCCCGCCCGCACCAGTCTCTCTTAAACCGCAAGAGTTGACGAGTGAGTTAGTGGATGTATCGCCCAGCAGTGCTTCGCACATACCAGACGCTAGCCACACGCCGAGCGAGATTCCCGTAGTTCCGAGTTTGCCAAACGCCGCTTCTGTGGATGGAATGAGTAACTCACCCGAACTCGCGGCAACATTGAGACGCGAAGCGAACGAGGCTCTCTTCCAGATGTTTCGATCGAAGAATATCGAGGTTAAGCAAGAGCAGAAGACGCCGAAGAAGAAGCATGTGACCGTTGTTTCCATTTGCGTCTGTTCGATTCTGCTTCCGATTATCTTCATGACCCCGCTCTTCCATCATGGAATGAAGTCCGCTGCTAAACATTCTGTTCAGCCGTCTCCGGGAGCATCCGCTACTCAGCTGAAGCCGGACACGCCAAAGCCGTCGGCTAGTGAACCGTTAACTCAGGACAAGCCGGTGGCGACTGCCGAAAAGCAACAGACAACGGATAGCCAGCCGACCAACGAAGACGCAGGAGTGAAGCCGTCACAGGAACAGACACAAATGATGAACGACCAACTCACGGCGCCGGCACAGATTCCGCAAGGCATTAAGAAGCAAGTCGCGGATAATGGGCCTCCCCCCGGCAGCTTTGGCACGGCCGGTGCGGATGGTTTGGGCGACAACGGCGCAATTGACGGAGTCTTCAATGGGCACGCGCGGCCCGCCACTAAAGTTGTGCCTTCGAAGCCGCTCGTCATTTCATCTGGCGTCGCGGCTGGAATGTTGATTCAGAAGGCGCCGGCCGCTTATCCGCCCGTCGCTAAATCAGCCCGTGTGTCTGGCACAGTGGAGTTGCACGCCACTATTTCCAAGAACGGGACGATTAAGGATTTGCACGTTGTGAGTGGACCGGCCATGTTGCGGCAGGCCGCCGTCGATGCCGTGCGGACATGGCGCTACAAACCGTACAAGCTCAACAACGAGCCGACAGAAGTTGAAACAACGATCGACGTAATTTTCACCCTTGGCGGGTGACGTAGGTAGAGACGCGCAATTTCAGGGCGGCCCATGTTTGTGGTCGGTCGCCGCTTCGATTGCGGTGGCGGAAAACCTGGGTCCAACTTGGCTCCGATTACTGCCGAAAACCGCGTATTTGGGTCCTGCTAGACGCACTACCATCCCAAAGCAGATAGACACCTTATCCGGACCTTTCTCAGAATGTGGACCTCACCCAATCGGACTCGCTCCTGGTAGTTCACAGATGAGGGAGGAAGCCAATATCTGTTTTGGACGGGGGGTTGGCAAGGCCAGGCTATAAATCAAGCTGGTCCGCGGTTCCTTGTTGTTTGATACAGTCTTCCATGTCGCCTTGAATCTTCTTTACCGCATGAGGAATCGCAGGCCAAACAGCCTCGAGGTTTTCAATCGCGCCCCTGGGACTTCCTGGCAGATTCAAAATCAGTGCGCGTCCGCGGATCCCTGCGATTGCGCGGGACAGCATTGCATGGGGCGTCGTCTTGACGCTATCGGCGCGCATCGCTTCGGCAATGCCCGGAATTTCCCGGTCAAGGACTCTTTGCGTGGCCTCCGGCGTAACGTCACGCGGCGAAACTCCGGTCCCGCCCGTTGTCAGCAGCAGATCGCAGATTCCCGAGTCGGCCCATTCAATCAACTGCGCCGAGATGCCGTCTGCTTCGTCGGGAAGTATCTTAACGCAGACGACTTCTACGGCTCGCTCTGAAAGCCAGGACGCGAGCTCAGGGCCGCTGAGATCGACCCGCTCACCCCGGGATCCTTTATCGCTCAGGGTTAAAATCGCCGCCTTGATCAAAACCATCCTACTTTCCGAATGCATTCATCAAGCCGTGACCGCTTCTACGGACTCTGCTACATCGTTAGTTTAACTTAATTCGTAATTCTACATTCTTGTCTTGTCAGTGCTATGGCCGTTTGCGCCAGAAAGCGGATACACGAAAGGGTAGACTCCAGTAGCCTTGAGTTCAGGTGCGGAGAGTCCTATGATCAGATTCATCCCTGCTGGTTGGGAATAGTCAAGGAGTGGACATGAGTTTTCTGGGCGGATATCAGGGCAAGATTCTTCGTGTCGACCTCACGAGCAAATCATTTCGCGAGGAGGAGCTCTCTCCCGAGCTGGCGCGCAAATTCGTGGGGGGAGCGGGCTTCGGCATCAAGCGCATGTTCGACGAAGTCGATCCTCTCGCCGATGCGCTTTCGCCGGAGAACAAGCTGGTTTTTGCCCCAGGCCCGCTTACGGGTACTGACGCTCCTTGTGCCAGCCGCATGTCGGTTACGGCGAAATCGCCGCTGACGGGAACGGTGGCGGTCTGCATGACCGGCGGCTATTTTCCTGCCGAGCTCAAATTCGCCGGCTACGACATTCTGATCATTGAAGGCAAAGCTGAGCAACCGGTTTACCTGATGATCGACAAGGGCAGGGTGTCTATCCGGCCCGCCAAGCAGTTGTGGGGCACTACCACCACCGATTGCGAGTTTCTGCTCAAGGAGCAGTTGGGCGATCAGAACTTCCGCATCGCCTGCATCGGTCCGGCCGGCGAGCGGCTGGTGCGGATGGCCTGCATCGTGAATGAGCGGCGCACGGCCGGACGCAAGGGCCTGGGCGCGGTGATGGGTGCCAAGAATCTCAAGGCAATAGCCGTGCGCGGTCATCTGAAAGTCCCGGTAGCAGATCCAGCAGTCTTTGCCGCCGCCAAGAAATTCTTTTTTGGAAAGATGAAGGAGAGTCCGGCGCTTTATCCTGAGTTCTCTCAGCATGGGACCCCCATGGTGGTGGACGTCGCCTGCGGCATGGGGATCTTTCCGGCGAAGAATTGGACAGCGACCGGAGAATTCGAACCTGTCGATACCCTGGGCACGGCTGCTAACGCGGCGCGAAAGATCGGCAAGGAACATTGTTATACCTGCCCGGTAGCCTGCAGCCAGCTCAAGCTTACTGACCCGGCCAGCCCTTATGCCGGCGCGATGAGCGTGCCGGAATACGAGACGCTGTATTCGCTTGGCGGGCAGGCCGGCGTCGCTAATCTCGACAGCGTAGTGGCGGCAGACCGGCTATGCGACGAGCTGGGCATCGACACCATTTCTGCCGGCGTGGCCATCGGTTTCGCCATGGAGCTTTACGAGCGGGGCGTTATAGGCAAGCAGGAAACCGGCGGCCTGGAGCTGCGCTTTGGCAATCATCAGGCCATGGTGGAGATGATCAAGAATATCGGCTTCCGGCGTGGACTTGGGGAGCTTCTCGGCGAAGGCGTCAAGCGCGCAGCGGAGCGCATCGGTCAGGGCGCTGAGCAGTACGCTATGCACGTGAAGGGGCTGGAACTGCCGGGCTACGACGTGCGCGGCGCCAAAGCCCATGGCTTGAACTTCGCCACCTCGTACAATGGGGCCGACCACAACAAAGGCTACGCCTATCAGGAAATCTTTGGCATTCCCGCGCCTCGCGCGGTGGACCGCTTTGCCGCGGAAGGCAAAGGCTGGCTGACCAAATGGAACCAGGACATCCGCTGCGTCACCTGCGACTGCGTCACCATGTGCGCCTTCCTGATGGACATGGCGGTTCCGGACGCGGCGCTGGAGAACGCTGCAGGCATGTTGCGCGGCGTCACCGGCATGGACTTCACTCCGGAAGAAGTATGGCGGGTGGGCGAGCGCATCCAGAACGTCGCTCGCGTCTTTAATATTCGGGCGGGATTTACCGCCGCTGACGACACCCTTCCCCGCCGTCTCATGACCGAACCCATTAAGGCTGGCAGTTCCAAAGGGCATATGGTGCCCCCCGAAGAACTCCAGCTCATGCTGGCTGAATACTACCAGGAGCGAGGCTGGACTCCCCAGGGCGTCCCCACCCCTGAGAAATTGCTGTCGCTGGACTTGGGTGAAGCTCTGCCTTACGTTTGAGAGGGTTAGAGTTTGCAGTTTACAGATCGCTGCCAGAAAGCCTCCGGGTTGTTTGCCTTTAAACTGCAGACTGTAACCTGCTAATTTCTTCATGTCTCGTATAGTGATCACAGCCGTTCACGATCTGGCGCGCTGCCTGGGCGCTCGCCGACAGGAAGTGGAGATCGACTGCCCGATAACGGTCGACGCGCTTATGCAATTCCTGGTCGACCGCCATGGCGATGAACTGAAGAAGAAATTCGCCCGGCGCGAAGACTCCCTGTGGAATGTCGTGGTCTTCGTCAATGGCCGCAATGTGTTCGCCGGTGACGGCCTTCAAACCCTCGTCCACGAGCACGACGAAGTCCTGTTTCTGAGCCCGATCAGCGGGGGATAAGAATTGGCGGGCGGCACCTGAAGAAGGTGGCGCTGCAACCGGGCGGCAAGAATCCGCTGATTGTGATGGAGGATGCGGACCTGGCGGCCGCTGCCTCGAATGCGGTCTGGGGTGCTTATCTGCACAAGGGGCAGATCTGTATGGCGACGAGAAAGATCCTGGCGCACGCCTCGATTGCCGCGAAGCTGACGGAATTGCTGGTGGAGAAGGCCAATTATCTGCCGGTGGGCAATCCGGCGACGGAGCGGGTTGCGCTGGGGCCGGTGCTTAATCAGGTGCGCGACCGGGAGCGCAGATGGCGCCGATCGTTCTTCGCGGTGCGCTGGCGGTCTTGTGCAGGCCCGCGTCCTGATGAGTTTTGCCATGGGCGCCCCTCCCAAGGTAAACCGCCCGGGAGGGGGAGCCAAATGACTGGGCGGCTACATGACCTGCAGAGATTTCAAATAATCGCTCAAGTTGCTGATCCTGAGCGCCTTTATGTCATCCCCAGTACTAGTTGAGTCCATCGTGGCGAGCATAGGTCCCCAGATGGGCATCTCAGCCGTGCCATGTGCTGGATTTGCCATGCCGAATTGCAGAACATCGACGATGCGTTTGGAAGGGAACTTACCGCCACTGTTCTTGCTGAGCACGGTCAAATCGGGTGTGTGCTGCTTCAGGGACCCGGCCACCGGGCCGTCTCCCTT
>Ga0326728_10005720_pt1 | contig 34400 bp, 28 predicted proteins | sample MB3enrmetagenome_FD_207602 | JGI IMG/M metagenome (GOLD analysis project Ga0326728, IMG submission 207602) | Lab enriched peat soil microbial communities from McLean, Ithaca, NY, United States - MB31MN | ecosystem: Environmental > Terrestrial > Soil > Wetlands > Peat | place: USA: New York...
CGGTTGCCCGCTTCATTGATGACCACGTTTATTCTCGAAAGGGGAAGGAGGTAACGACGGTCGAGTGAATCGAGAATTTCAGGTCAAGTTGAAAAACTCAAGCTCAGAAATATCCCATTAAATGCCGGTAATGCATTTGAGAAGGTCGACTATCATGTCAGAAAGAGTTGATAAACGGATCGTGATCGTCGGGGCAGGATCGAGGTCGTTCGGTCTCGGCACGCTCGGCGATCTCATGACCACCGGCGATGAGCTGTGGGGTTCTACCATCGTGCTCCACGATCTCTCTCAAGAGATGCTCGATCTTGTTGGCGGGGTCTTCAAGCGAGCATTGGCCGAAGCAGCCGACGCGGATGAAAACGGCCAGGAACCGTTCAAGGTCGAGGCCACGACCGACCCGGTTGAAGCACTCAGGGATGCCGATTTCGTGGTCATGACCATCGAGCACGGCAACCGTCTCCGTTCGTGGGAGCAGGATTACTACATCCCGCTGAAGCACGGCTGCAAGCAGGTGTATGGCGAGAACGGCGGCCCCGGCGGGGCGTTCCACACGTGGCGGCAGGTCCCGCCCATGCTCAGGGTCGCGGAGATCATGCACGATGTCGCCCCGAACGCGTTCCTGCTCAATTATTCCAACCCGGTCCCGCGGGTCACGTGGGCCATCAACCGGTACATGGAAAGGCTGGATCCGGCATTCCCCCGCCACAACATCGGCTTCTGCCACGGGATCGGCAGCGGTCTCAGGGTTCTGCCCCGGGTCCTCGGCGCGAACGACTTCACTCTCGACGTGACGAGCGCCGGGCTCAACCACTTCTACTTCTTCATCAAGGTCGAAGCAAAAAAGGACTACGTCATGCCCGCCCTCGGGCCGTTCCCCGAGAAGCAGGTGCATACCGGCGACGACCTGCTCCCCGACATCCGCGAGCGGGCGCCGTGGTTCTTCGACCAAGAGGAGAGCCACTTCGTTGCCGAGCTGATTCGGGTTTACGGCTACTGGACCTATCCGGAACAGAGCCACCCGGCCGAGTACGTGCACTGGGCCAACTGCTACTGCCCGCACGTGAAGTATGGCTTCAAGAGCACGAACGATCCCTTAAAGCAGCAGCTTCGGGACTCGATCGACATGAAAACCGACAACTTCTGGTGGGTGCACCAGACAGGCGAGCGCGCCGTACCGGTCATCGTAGGCATCACGTTCGACACGAATCAGAAGGAGATCGCCCTCAACATGCAGAACATCGATGGTTGCATCTCCAACCTGCCGCGGGATTGCACTGTCGAAGCGCCCGCTCACGTGAACGCAAGCGGTGCAAAGCACGACGAAATCGGCCCGATGCCCCGGGGCATCGTCAACTTGCTCCAGCACGAGGCAACGATCCAGGACTTGGTCGTGGAAGCGGCCATCACGGGTGACTACAACGTTGCCCTGCAGGCGTTGTCCTTGGATCCCACGGTCCCGAGCCCGCAAGTGGCTCGAGAGTTGCTGGATGATATGCTGCGGCTCCAGAAGGACTACCTGCCGCAATTCGCCGACAAGCAGTAGGCCGGCTTGCAACTCGTTGTCATTTCTAACCTTTTTTCACGCTCGCGAATGAAAGCATATGGTTGTGCTTAAATCGCATCGGGGGAATGACTCCATGACCAATCATGCTACGAGACACGCTGGACACGTCGGGCACCGTCTGCCCCATGCCTGCCTTCAAGACACGCGCCAAGCTCAAGACTATGGAGACGGGGGACGAACTGGTGGTTACGGGCGATTTCTTGCCAGCCGTCGAAAATATCACGCGGATAGCGGTGCAAAATGGCGGCAAGATCGTAAAATCGACCGTTAACGGCAGCATATTCGAGTTGCTTATTAGAAAAATAGCGTAGCAATTTTCGACCCGCGGAACGTGGAAAAAGTTCAAAAGAACGTTCCTGTTTCAGCGAAATAAGATAGTAGATTGGTGTCTTTTTTGGTCACGATTCGAGCGCGTGCCCCTGCAAGAGTGTCGTTCGGCGGTGGTGGCACCGACATGGAACCTTATTGCTCGGAGCACGGCGGTGCGGTCATCAGCACGACGATATCAAAATTCACCTATGTGACCATGACCAGCGACCTTGAACCGGACCGAGGAACGATAATTGTCAACGCATACGATTTAAACCAGCGCATCGAATTTGATGTCGGCGATTACCAATACAACGACCAAGTCGACCTTGTGAAAGCCGTTCTCAAGCATTTCGACGTGCAGCAGCCCCTCGAAATCTCGATCCATAGCGACTTACCGCCCGGATCCGGCCTGGCGACGTCGTCGTCGCTCGTCGTGGCATTGATCGGTGCCTGCGCCCGGTTGCAAGGGCGTTCGATGACGAGGCATGACATCGCGTATCTCGCGTATAAACTCGAGCGGGAAGAGCTCGGCCAACGTGGTGGGTATCAGGACCAATTTGCCGCTACTTTTGGCGGTTTCAATTACATGGAATTTTGGAACCGAGTCACGGTCATGCCCCTTCGACTTTCTCCTCGAATGCTTCTCGAGCTTCGATATCGCCTCCTTCTCATCTACACGGGCCAGACGCACCTGTCCGCTGGCATCCAAGAGCAGGTCATGGCCGGATATGAGCAACAACAAGCCTCGTTCCTCGACGGGATGGAAGAACTCAAGCGCGTTACCAAGGCCATACGTGACCTGCTCCTCGATGATGACATGTCTAGCTTTGATGCATTCGGCACCTTGTTGCACGAGGGATGGCTCGCGAAAAAATCCCTCTCGGACCGCATCACGACGGAAGAAGTCGAGGTGCTCTACCTCCTCGCTCGCCAAGAAGGAGCAATTGGCGGGAAACTCCTCGGTGCAGGCGGTGGCGGACACCTGCTGCTCTTCATCGATCCGGCCCGCCGCGTGGAACTCACTCGAAAACTCGAGGAACTCGGCGGTATCGTCGTGCCGTTCGAATTCGAATCGGACGGCTTGCAGGTGTGGGATTATTAATATTCAAACATGATCATCTTGCTGGAAGGAACGGAACATGAAAGCATCGATCAAGGAGTGCATTCAGAATAGCATCGACGTGAAAACGCGAATTTTGGAAGATGACGCCATGGTGGCGTTGATCGAGCAAGTCGCAAACGTGATCACCAACGCATATCAAGATAGCAAGAAGGTGGTGCTTTGTGGCAACGGCGGAAGTGCTGCCGATGCGCAGCACATCGCGGGCGAGTTCGTGGGACGGTTCTACAAGGAACGACGTGCCCTTCCCGCGATCGTGCTCCATGGGAACACGTCGGTCGTCACGGCCATCGCGAATGATTACGGTTACGACGCGGTCTTCACACGCCAAGTGGAAGCACACGTCGTTCTAGGAGATGTCGTGATCGGCATCAGTAGCAGCGGCAATTCTTCCAACGTCGTGCAGGCGATCCAAAAAGCCAAGGAAATCGGGGCTATGACCGTCGGCCTTACCGGCGAACGCGAGAGTGCCTTGAGCCAAGCCGCGGATTTTTGCTTCCGCGTGCCATCCACTGACACGCCTCGCATCCAAGAATCACATATCATGATCGGCCACATCATCTGCTATCTCGTCGAACAATCGCTCTTCCCGGATTGAGAGGGGGAACCGAGGGAGTGGCATGAACAGGGCGGTGTTCCTGGACAGGGATGGGACCCTCAACGAGGATTCCGGGTACTTTCACGAGGCGGACAAGCTGGTGGTGTTTCCCGAAGTTCCTGAAGCGCTTCGTTTGCTGAAAGATGCAGGCTTTCAGCTGTTCGTCGTCACAAACCAGAGCGGCATCGGGAGGGGCATGTACCCACAGGAAGACATGGAAGACGTCCACCAAGCCCTGCAAGAGTACCTGCTCCCCTTCAAGGTGCAGGTGGATGATTTCTTTTTCTGTCCCCATGCAGAGGAGGACGCGTGCAGTTGCCGGAAACCACTCCCGGGTATGTTATTCGATGCCCAAGAAAAATACGACCTCGACCTTTCGGCGAGCTATCTTGTGGGCGATCACCCATCGGACATGGAAGCGGGCACTGCCGCTGGCTGCACGACGGTGTTTGTGTTGACGGGCGACGGACTCGAGGAATTTGCCAAGCTGGAGGGAACTGGAAAGAGAATTGCAAAATTCGTGGCTACCGATATGCTGGATGCTGCAAGGTTAATCCTTGTCCACGAATCTAGACGGGCCAAAATCATGAAATCGTGACGATACCATGGAAACAAGCCAATATTTCTCGAGCCTGAAGGATAAACATGTGCTCGTCATCGGTGACATCAATATCGACCGGTACATCACTGGAACGGCCTCGCGGATATCGCCGGATGCGCCGGTCCCCGTTTTGGATGTCGAAACAACCGAGACCTACATCGGCGCAACCGGCCTGATAATCAAATACATCCTTTCCCTTGGTGGAAGGGTATCCCTCTGCACGGTTATCGCAGATGACCTCGAAGGTGGGTTTATCCTGAATGATATCCAGAACCTCGGCGTCGATTTAGACGGGATTTACAGGACTGACGGCGGTACGCCCCAGGTAACGCGCATCAAGGCAAGGGGCCAGCACCTGCTGCGCCTTGAAAAAAAGAACGAACTTTCCCAGGCATCGCGGAGCAAAATGAACGATCTTTTTCTTGCGATTGTTTCGGCTCCGAGCGACATTGACGTCATCGTGCTTGCAGACTACGATGAGGGCCTCTTCTCGCAAAATTACACGCTGATAAACAACATCGTGGCGTTAGCGAATGAAAGAGGCATCAAAATCATTGCTCGGCCGGAAAAAGCGAATTACCAATTCTTTACTGGCGCTGACATCGTGAAATTCAACATCAATCTCGCTATGAGTATCGTTGGTGTCAATTCCATCAACGAAACCAGCATGCGCATCATTTCCAACAGGCTCGTGAACGAGTTGCAATCCAAGAGCTTGTTCTTGGCGCAAGTTGACGGGAATTCATATAGTTTTGACTGCGCTCAAGAGGATCGATTTGATGTCATCCCGTCATACCTCTCGCATCACGGCAGGAGTTATGTTGGATCCGGCAGCGCCCAGGTCGCTGCTCTTGCCTTGATGACGGCGGGCGGTGCCCCGCTGCCAGTTGCCGCGCGCGTCGCCGCCATGGCAGGGGCACTAGCCGCGGCAAAACCCCCTCTCACCTTTTTTTCCACGATTGACCTGCAGGAGGCGTTCGATCACGGTAGTGCTGACCAGTGCGAACCTTGAGCATGTGGAGGTTCCCGAGGAAGATCTGGTTTCGCTTGCCCGGTCCAGCCTTGCCATTCGCGAGACGGTCCTCAGAAACATCCATTCGGCCCAGTCTGGACATCCCGGTGGATCACTGTCTTGCATTGACATTCTGGTGGCGCTCTACGACAGAGTTCTTAGGCATGACCCGGCACGTCCCGATTGGCCAGAACGGGACTTCTTCATCCTGAGCAAGGGGCATGCCGCCCCCGCGCTGTACGCCACCCTTGCGCATTATGGCTATTTCGACCCGTCGATCCTGCCGACGTTACGGCGCCTTGGTTCCCCGTTGCAGGGCCACCCCGTGCGCGGGAACGTCCCCGGCGTCGAATGTTCCATGGGTGAGCTCGGCATCGGGTTACCGGTGGGTATCGGGATTGGCTTGGGCATGAAACTTGACCACAAGCCAAACCACGTCTATGTCCTGCTCGGCGACGGGGAGTGTCAGGAAGGATCGGTGTGGGAAGCGGCAATGGCAGCATCGCACTATCGCTTAGATAACATTACTGCAATTATCGATCGCAATGGCCTGCAAATCGACGGCTCGACCGAGAAGGTGATGGGTTTAGAACCCCTTTTCGCCAAGTGGGAGGCGTTCGGGTGGCAAGTCATCGAGATCGATGGCACTGACGTCTACCAGGTCATCTGCGCGCTCCAAACCGCGAAAAAACTGCTCCGGAAACCGACGGCCATCATTGCCTATTCGGTCAAGGGGGCAGGCGTCCAGTACATGGAACACGTGCAAAAGTTCCACGGCACGCCGCCAACAGACGATGAATATGACGAAGCCCTTCGGCAGTTGCAGGCGGCGAGAGAAACCATGGAGGCTCGAGACGGCAATGAGTGACACGAAATCGATGCGGGGTGAATTCGGGGCGTTCCTCGTGGAACGAGGCAAGATCGACCCGAGCCTGGTCGTACTTGATGCAGACCTGTCCGTGTCGACAAGGACCTCCCTGTTCAAATCGGCATTTCCAGAGCGCTTTTTCGATATGGGCATTGCCGAGCAGGACATGGTCGGCGCGGCCATAGGACTCGCATTGACTGGCAAGACCGTGGTCGCGAGTGGTTTCACTGTCTTCACGCTAGGGAGGGCCTTGGACTTTGTCAAGCTCGCCGCCCACGAACAGTTGCCAGTCAAAATATGCACGACGCATTCAGGGCTCAGCCCCGCGCAGGACGGCTGGAGTCATCAATGTTTCGAGGACATCGCGATCACATCTTCCATTCCAGGATTGAATGTCGTGGCTCCGGCAGATGGGTTCGAGGCAAGGCAGGCCCTCGAGCACGTGATGGACGATCCCCATCCATACTTCGTGCGGCTGACCCGCAACCCATCGCCTCGCGTCGTGCCACCCGACTATCGATTCGAATTTGGCCGTATCCAAGAAATCGTCCCGGGTTCAGACGCGACGATATTTGCTGTCGGGGGAATGGTCGATGTGGCGGTTTCGGCGGCAAGCGATCTCCACGATAAAGGCATCAACGTGGGGGTGAGGGATGCCTCGACGATCAAGCCACTCGATTCCCGCACCATTATCGACTGTGCCCGAGCTACCGGTAGAATCGTGGTCGTGGAGGAACATAACGTCCTAACAGGACTTGGCGCCCAGATCAGTGCGATCGTCGGAAAGGAATATCCGGTTCCCGTGGAGCTGATCGGCATGCAAGATACTTTCGGGCAATCGGGCGAGGAACAGGAGCTGCTGGAGCAATATGGTCTCTCCGCATCGCAGATCGTCGAGAAAATTGAGGCTTTCCTAAAGCAAAATCAAGAAATTTGAAGAATAGACTCGCTCTACATTTTAAGGGGATACTTTCCCCCTTGAAGATGGTATCGCGCATCGCTATGGCGTTAACGAATCTCGGTCCGGCTGATGATGGCCTCAAGCCGCGCCGTCGCGTCCATGGTATCCGTTTCAAGTTGCATGCTTCAAGTCATTGGAAGGACGATTAAAATAAGTTTCACGAATACCAGTTGAAGTGACCATACCTAACAAATCGACCCGTGTTAGCAGGCCACGACCGATGGCCAGAGAGGCGCTCATTTCATGAAAGGTAATTCGGCCTTCTTGTTCACGGAAACCGATTTCCCCCCGGTCGTGGATGAATATCTCGAGGTGGTCGATTCAGCGAGCAATCGGTTCGCTTGATCGATGGACTTCTGGAGGCAATCGGCATTCAAGAGATTTGGATGCTCTTTTGCCATTTTCTGGAGCCGTTCCAGAGAAGAAAGGAGATCTTGGAGCTTTGAAGGCGAATTTTCAAATTCCATATTGCTGCACTGTATAAACCGTCGGTAGATGGTGATCAGCGAGGGATTATTTAAACTTCGTGATTTCCGACAAATTAAATGAATCGGTATTAAAACGGGCTCGAAATATAATAGTGACGGTGCCGCGTAATTAGTCTGATCTTCCATCAGGCCCGGAAGGGACGTTATTCGCTATAAAAGTTCACGATCCGATCACGATATATTTACGAAATTCGAAATTGTAGTTCGTGACAGGCCATGGACAAATCCGAGGCAACCCGCATCATCAAGAATCACCAGCTTCCCGCTTGGTTCGACGGGGCCAAGCTGGGCATCTTTATCCACTGGGGCCTGTTTTCTGTCCCCGCGTACGCCTATGTCGAGGGTGAAGGCAAGGACATTAACCAGATGACCAAGATGGGTCTTGAATATTACTTTGCGCACAATCCCTATGCCGAATGGTATCTCAATACGCTCCGCATCGACGGCAGCCCGACGCAGGCCTACCACCAAGAAAATTACGGGACTAAGTCATACGAGGACTTCGCCAATGATTTCAACGACGCACTCGCCGGCTGGGATCCCGCCGGTTGGGCCGACTTGTTCCAAGCGGCTGGCGCGCGGTACGCGGTGCTGGTAACCAAGCATCACGACGGGTTTACGCTCTGGCCTAGCGATTTCCCGAATCCAAATCCGGGCAAAGAAAACTATCACGCGACGCGTGACGTGCCAGGAGAGCTCGCCGAGGCCGTGCGGGCCCGCGGCCTTCGCTTTGGCACGTATTATAGCGGGAAACTCGACTGGAGCTTCACGCCCGGGCCTATCCACGACGCGGCCACGATGCTCGCCAACGGGTCGATCGGACGGGAGTACATCGACTACGCGAACAACCATTGGCACGAGTTGATCAACAAATACGAGCCAGACATCCTGTGGAACGACATCGGCTATCCGGTCGGCGTGGACTTGACAACCGAGATCTTCGCGCCCTATTACCAAAAGCACCCCGATGGCGTCATCAATGATAGGTTCATCCAGATCCCGAGGGCCGCATCCAGCCTGGAAAGACACAAGTTCATCAGCAAGATAGTCAATGGCATCGCGAACCGGGTCGTCGCCAGCGGTGGCGATCCCCACCCGAAGGTCCACCACGATTTCACGACGCCCGAATACAAGGTGTATCCAGACATCAGGCCACAAAAATGGGAATCGAATCGCGGCGTCGGGTTCTCGTTCGGGTACAACAAGATGGAAGACGAGAAGCAGTATCTCTCCTTGGAAGCCTTGATCCATCTTTTCGTGGACATTGTCTCTAAAAACGGTAATTTGCTCCTGAACGTCGGACCGATGGTCGGCGGCACGATTCTCGACATCCAGCGCGACCGCCTACTCGGACTCGGAAAATGGCTCTCGGTGAACGGCGAAGCCATCTACAATACCAAGCCGTGGGACAGGCCGGCTACCGTGACTGCCGATGGCCTCCAAGTAAGGTTCACGACCACGGAATCGTGCCTTTATGCAATCCTGCTCGGCACGCCGGCCGGGGACAAGGTCACCATCAAGAACTTTCCCGTGCCGGATGCCTCGTCAATCGAGATGCTCGGTGCTGATACCCCCCTCGATCGCTATTTTGATGGCAGGGCCACGACGATATCGCTTCCTGGCAGCATCGAACCGTCCCCCGCGATCACGTTCAAGATCGATCCTTCACCGAGCTATTGAACACGTGATTGGCCACGTTCAGGTTCGCACCGTTATTGAAAATTTGGCCAATCTTGGACATTTGCCTAAGTTGGTCAAATTATGAGTCCTAGTTGCGTATTAGGACTTTTTGGACTATAACGGGAGTCCTCCCCTTTGGCACATGGCCTGGGGGATGGCACGGTAGGTCGTCGTTATTCGGGGTACCGCAAAGCGCGTTCACGTGCGACGTGGTCGCACGCGGCGAGTGCATGTTTTTCATGCACCGGCACCCGAATTGACCTGCCGTGGATTTATGGCGATCGCGGCAGCGCGGAACCTGGCAGCCCGTGCCGGTGTTCAAGAATCACCTCCACTCGCGGCTGGTAACGAGCGAGCGTTGCGAGGCACGGACCCGGTGCTCGATTCGTTCACGGGAAGCACGTGGTCATCACATTATTTAAACCAGTGTTGACCACGGAATTTCTGAAATCGTTATCGAATCACCTGACTTCCAAGCCGGACATGATGAGAAGCGGTATCTTGGAAATGTCCAACTTTGTCAATGGTTTATCGAACTGTTAACTACCCCATTTTTTCTCGATCCTTATGAAAGGCAACCGAAACCTTGATGGATCGGTCGCGAGTAGGAACAGGCATGAGACGCCAACAGGACGAACGCGAGCGGCTTCCACCCGGCCAGCACCTGACGTCCCGATTTCCCGTCCTGCAAAAGGGTTGGGTCGTGCACGTCGACCGGAAAAAGTACAGGCTCACCATCGATGGATTGGTCGACAATCCGGTCACGCTCACGCTTGACGAATTGAAGGCCCTCAACCGGCAGGACGAGACGGTCGACATCCATTGCGTCACGACGTGGTCGAAGTTCGACACCAAGTGGGCGGGGGTGCCGTTCAAGGAGATCATGGCCCTCGTCCAACCACGCCCAGAGGCCAATTTCGTCATCATGCACTGCGCCGATTCGGGATTTACGACGAACCTGCCACTTGAGGCCATGGACGACGATGATGTGCTCGTGGCTTACGAATACGACGGGGAGCCTATCGAGGACAGCCACGGGGGCCCCGTGCGGACGCTCGTCCCGAAACGATACTTCTACAAGTCGGCCAAGTGGCTCGTTCGCATCGAGTTCACGGCCGAGGATCACCCCGGCTACTGGGAGCGTGGCGGGTATTCGAACACCGCCGATCCGTGGAAGGAAGATCGATACGACTGATTCCATTTCCCTCTTTTTCCGACAAAATGCCACCATGCGACGCACAAATTTATTTATTGGACCATCGCCTTTGTAGGAAAGGCTACCGACCACGGGGGCCGATACCGCGTGAATCAGCACCCGGATAGAAGAGGACGAGCATAGATCGCACGCGTTCCTGTTGATTCCCCGCACATTGTCGACGCGTGGTGTGCCGCGTGACCTTTATCAAGGCCGCTGGGAAGACTATGAATCTTAAAGTCATGCAAGAAAGGCGGTATCGGTGCATTCGACAGAAATTCTCAGGTCATCTTCATTTATATTATCATAATGCAATGATCCTGTCAGTCCTTGTCGAAAACCAAGCCAAGAACGACCAATACCGCGGGAACCGCGGGAATTCACGCTCGTGGAGATCGTGCAAGACCACGCAATTTCGGTGGCAACGGTCTATGAAGCAAGAAGCCACGCCCTTCAGGACGTGGTAGTTCAATGATTCGTTAGAGTAAGTTATCCGTAATTCGTGAACGACCAAGGAAAAGGAACGATCGCGATGGAAAACGGCGCGGATCCCGAGATCGAAGCATCCATAACTGGTGGGGATGTCCTCGTGCAAGCCCTGTTCATGGAAGGCATCGAATACGTGTTCGGCATCCCCGGCGGCGAGTTCATCCCGTTCTTCGAGGCACTGGACCGATGGGGGCCCGACCACGGGATGCATTACATAAACGTGAGACACGAGCAAGCAGCCGGTCACATGGCGGATGCCTACGCTCGGGTCAAGGGAAAGCCGGCCGTTGCATGCGGCACCGTCGGTCCGGGCTTTCTCCACCTCCTGCCCGGCATCGCCCCCGCGTGGGCCGACAACGTGCCCATGATCGTGGTCCACCCCCAGCAAGACCTGAAATTTGAAGACCTAAACCGGCTTCAAGGCGGCGTCGACCAGCTTGCCATGGCAAGGCCGATCGTTCGGTACCAGAAGCACGTGTCCGACCCGAACCGGATTGCCCTGGCGGTCCAGAAATGTTTCAAGGAGCTCTATGGCCGGTGCCCGGGGCCCGTGGAACTCGAGATCAGGGAAGATGCCCTTGCTGCACTCGTGGATCCGTTCGGCGCGAAACTTCTCCCGCCGTGGCGATACCGGTGCACCGAACCGCCCGCAGCGAATCCCGCGTCCATCAAGAAGGCCTGCGACCTCTTGGTCAAATGCAGCAGGCCGCTCATCATCTCCGGAGGTGGCGTCACCGCCTCGAACAGGTGGGACCTGTTACAAACCCTGTCTATCACGTACAACATTCCCGTCGTGACGACCGTGATGGGTATTGGCACCATGTCGACCGAGCACCACACCTATCTCGGCGCGACCTTGGGGGGTGCCGCGGCGCTCAAGGCGGCCCACGAGGCAGATCTCTTCCTTGCACTCGGCACGAAATTTTCATTCACCATGGGATATGGAAAGCCCCCGATCTGGAACCCGGACGCCAAGCTGATCCAGGTCGACATCGACCCGCAGGCCCTAGGCAAGAACCGTCCCATCGATGCAGGCATCATCGGGGATTGCGGGGTCGTGCTCGGCCAAATACTCGACGAACTGGACACGCGCCAGACGGGGCAAATCTTCGAACCCGGCTGGAATTCCTCCCTCCGTAGGGAACGAGAAGTTGCGCTCGCAGCATCCGTGTCGAAATTCGCCTCCGAAAAGGTTCCAATCGAGCCACGCCGCCTGATCGCGGACCTTACCGCCGTCATGGGATCCGACGACATTCTCGTCGTTGATGGTGGCGATATCGCGGTTATGACCATAGCGGACATCGATGCCGTGAAACCCCGGTCGCCGCGCACCGTGGTCCAGTCCATCGGGCTGGGCCTTCTCGGAACGTGTATCCCATACGCGATCGGTGCCAAGCTCGCGGCGCCCGACAAGCGCGTGTTCGCGATCACGGGCGATGGCTCCTTTTTATTCAATGTGCAGGAACTTGACACGGCCATGAAATATGACGTCCCGTTCGTGTGCGTCGTCGCAGACAATTCGTGCTGGGGAATGATCAAGAACATGGAAAAGGAGCAGTATAAGGACCGGGAGCCGTTCTGCGTCGATTTGCAGTCAGACTATGCCAAGATCGCAAAGGGCTTCGGGTGCTATGCCGAACGTGTCGATGTCCCTGCCGAGATCGTTCCTGCCCTCCAGCGAGCCGTGGAATCGGGTAAACCCTCGGTTATCCACGTGCCGATCCGGTTCGTGACGCCACCTGGCGGGGCAATGTTGCGTGCGTTCCGGGAATTGAAGTTTTAAACCAAGCAGGTCTGTCCTTTATTTTCGGGTGCGGCACCACACCTGCATGGGCCAGCAGCCGCGATTATTCCACGCGAAGTAGGGAATGGCGAGGAACGGCCGCACTTGATCGAGATTGTCGTCGAATGCCTGCCCAGCGATCGTCCCCATCCCGCCCAGCAAATCGTTGTTGAAATCGAACATGGTCGGGACCGCGAGATCGACAGCGAGCGCGTCGAGCTCGGCAAGGCTGTCGGTTTGGTTGTCGATGCCCTCCACGCAGTAGATCACGGGCCCCTTCCTGATCGCGACGCGTCCCCGGTTCTCCTTGACCAGCGGATCGGGAGGCACGAACACCGTTTCGTCGGCGCAGTGGAACGAAACGACGTCGCCCTCGCTAAATGGGCCCTTCACATCCAAGAATGAGCTCGGGGAGACAGTCAGGACCGCGTGCTTGCCATTGATCTCCGCGTGGGCATCCCGCGCCCAACCCGGAACGCGTAATTTTAGAGAGAACTCGCCTGTGCCGTTCGCCGGCAGCGAGACGATCGCGAAGCTGGCCGTGGGCTTCCACGGGAATCCCGACGTCGCGTCGATGGCCAAGCCGTCGAGGGGACCGGACGAGATGCGCAGGTGGCTCCCGATATACTGGTTGACCCAGAGCGCGGGGCTGTCGTCCCACGTGTACACGAACCTGCCGAGCGAGGCGATGACGCGCCCGATGTTCGTGGGGCAGCACGCCACCGGGAACCACGGCTTGCGGCCGGCGCAGGACAGCATCTCGGTTCCATTCGCGTCGGCAGCGAGGGGATTCGTGTAGCGGTAGGAGTTGCCATCGAGCCCCCAACCGACTAAAAAGCCGTTGTATAGCGCGAGCTCCATGATATCGCCGTACTTCGCCTCGCCGGATGCTTGGAACATACGCCAGTTGAACAGCAAGCTGCCGATGGCGGCGCAGGTTTCGGCGTACGCGGTCTTGTTCGGGAGCTCGTGATCGTTCCCGAACCCCTCGTAGCTGGGCACGGAACCGATCCCACCCGTCACGTACATGCGGGCTTGCACCATGCGGGTCCAGAGGCGTTCGAGGGCGCCTCGTAGGCTCTCTTCTCCGGTTTCCAAGAGCAGGTCAGCCATGGCGCAGTACATGTAGGTCGCCCGCACGGCGTGGCCAACGGGCTCTTCCTGCTCCCGCACGGGCGCGTGCTGCTGCTCGAACTTGCCTGACAGTGAACTGCTGGCGAACCGCAGGCTATCTTTCGGCGAGGGTTTGACCTCGTTCAACTCCTCGGTGTTGGTCCCGGTTTCCTTCTCCTCGATCCCGGCCCTCGCCAAGGCGTTGCGGTGCGCCTTGGACAGGCGGAGCAAGGCCTGGCCGCTCACCAGCGCGGTCGTTCCGATGTGCGGGTTCCGTCCCCGCCGTTCGATGAGGTCCTTGGCCAGGTCGAAGTATTTTGAGTCCCCAGTGGCCTTGGCCAGCCGCACCAAGGCCAGCTCGATTTCTTGGTGCCCTGGCACGACTTTCGGGTCGTCGTGGCGCGTTTCATTCATCACGACCACGAAATCCGCGAAAGATTTCGCCACATCAAGTAGATCATCTTTCCTTTGTGCGACGTGACGTGCCACGGCGGCCTCGATGAGGTGGCCGCCGTTGTAGAGCTCGTGCATGGCGTAGAAGTACTTCATGCGTTCCTTCGGGAACAGGGTCGTGAAATACGTGTTGACGTAGCCATCGGGTTGCTGGGCTTTCACGATCAGGGAAATGATATCGTCAACTTGCGCCTCGAGTGCTGGGTCGGGGTGATCATGCAGGGAATACGAGCACGCCTCGATCCACTTGTACAGATCGCTGTCGTAGAAGAACCAGCCCCGGAACACGCCATCCTTCTCCCCTGCAGCGATCCGGAAGTTATCGACATGGTGATGGGTTTCTAGCATTTCGAGCTGTTGCGCGAGCGTGGAGCTTGCTAAAAGATCTTGCCGTGGGCTCCAGAAGGCATCGTCGATGGAAATGGACGTGAAAGGGACGTGCCATGTGACGGCGAAAGAAGGGCGCATCATAGTTGTTCGCATTGTTCGGTGTCCTCGCATTTAAACCGCACCTTCATACTTCCCAATATTACGTGATCGATGCCAGTCTAGGTACCAAGATCATTCAGGTTTTTAATGGATTCTCAACCTGATTCTCGGGGCGCGCGATTCCTGCTTGCTTGACTTGTTACGCGAGCCGTGCCCGCACCTTTGCCTCGATAATGTTGAGCCCCTTGTCGTATTGCTGCGCCAGCCACTCCAACGAGCCGATGCTGCGACCCTTGACCGCCCACAACCTCGTTACGAGCAGGTAGCCCACCTCGACAATGGCGATGACGACGGAAAACTGATACCACGTGAGGTACAATGTCTTGATGAGGAGGAGGTCCCCGGCAAGAAACAGCGTGAAGGAGAATCGCCCGAGATTGGCGATCCAGTCCTGCAGGAATATCGTCTTTCCCGCCGCGGCACGCCTCTGGAGCAGGCCGAACGAGACGGCGAGCAGGCCGAGGTTGAACAGCAAATAGTTAGGGCAGTGCCGAACGAGGAAAAGCGGTAAACCTGGGAGGAAGTACAGGCGATAGCCTGGCGTGACGAGCCAGTTGTAGAGGGTCGCGGCGAACGCGTATCCTTTATTCAGCAACCACGAACCGCCGAGAACGCTCGCGGCGATGGCCAGCCCGCCAAGCACGAGAAGGGACCTGACCGACCGCGCCTTGGCCTTGTCATCGCCCCCGGGCAGCCCAGTGGCTGCGCGGGCATGGGCCTCGACGAAGGGACTGAAGATGACGCCCGTAAGCAGGGTCGTGATGAGCCAGGAGATGGTCGGGTCCATGCCGTCGAGATAAAAGAGCAAATAATACACGATGTACTGTGGCGTGATGAGTACGGAGGCACTGGTCGCGATCTGGCGGCTTCCGTTGATAATCAGGCTAGGCAGGCACCAATCAAGGAGGAGCGGATAGATGGCAATAAGCAGGATGCCTAGCGCCAAGCGGGCCTTCCAAGAAAGTTTCATCATGCCATACGTGAAGATCTGGGCGCATCCGACCACCAAGATCATATTGGCACCGAAAATGATCCAAGCGCCAAGATTCATTCCGTTGGTGGAGATGTTTATGGCATTGATGAACACGTTCATGATCTCGCCAACGATGATGAGAAACGTGGCTTTCTTAAACCCGTTCCAAAACATCCCCTTCGTCTGGCCCGTCAGTTGTTTCTGGCGGATCGACAGCATTGTCCCTATAACCGTGACCGAGACAAAAAGAGCCGGGCCAGTCCAGTCGAGCAGCAATGCGATGAGTGCTTGCGGGCTATCCCAAGTATTGCTCGGGATGGCCCAAAATTGCATGCAATGACCGCACGTGAACCACAGAACAGCCAATCCTTTCATGTAGTCCATTACGACGATTCGATCTTTCTTGACTTGTCCCGATTCGGTAGCCTTAACGGGGGCCGTTAAAGCCTCGGCTGGTTGAACCAAATCTCGTGAGCGCGACACGGTAGAGTTCATTTCCGGTGTGGAAGATATATACTCGTTACGGTTTCGAAATGGCAAGATCACTGGATTAGAGCCTTAGGCGGGTCTAAGACCTCCCCAAGGAAGTTTCCGAACATCAGACCATTTTCGAATATTTTCCTGATCCGTTTTATTTGCCGATAGCCATTCCGGTAGGATCTAGCTCGTGAAGCAGGGCGACACCTTGCGGCGTCGGGGGAACCGTTTCGGGTACCTCGTCTGGAATTTCGATGTCGAAACTCGTGTTGGAAAGGATCTGGTCGATCGTGACACCCGGATGGATCGATTCTAGCTTCATCAGCTTAGTCTCGTCATCGAAGCCGTACACGCCGAGCTGGGAAATGACCTTGAGCGGGCCGCTGCCAGCGGGCAAGCCGGCCCGTTCCCGCGCGCCGGGACCGTCCAAGTATCCCGGCGTCGTGATGAACGTCACCCTGTCAACAAACTTCTGCGCTTCCTGCCGCATGATGATGATCGTGTGGCGGCAGTTGGAACCAACGTCGTTCGCACCACCGGACCCAGGTAGGCGCACCTTGGGCGAGTCCCACGTGCCCCCGATGTAGGTCGTGTTGAGATTGCCAAATTTGTCGATCTGGGCACCCCCGAGGAAGCCATAATCAAGCCATCCCGCTTGGGCAAAGGACATGTTATCGTGCATGGAGCTAGCGGCGATGGCCTTGTAGGTGGTCCTGGAATCGCCGACCGAAATGGGAAGCATACGCATCTGCGGCCCGACAGCACCGGCCTCGAAGATGATGAGTAGGTTCGGCGCGTGCGTGCGCTGGGCAAACATCGCCGCGATCATCGGCAACCCCGTTCCCACGAACACGGACTTGTTATCCTCGAGCACCCGGGAGGCCGCTACAGCCATGAGATGTGTTTGGGTATAAAAGGCCTCCTCGTCCAGCGATGCTTGACCTGATGATTTCTGGTTTTGTGTAGGCATGATCGGACACCTTCATTTTTTCTTTTTTTCGAGCCACGGGGCTTTTAAATCCGCCTCGTAATGCTCGACGTCTCGGAGATATTTCATCTTGTCTTCTCCGCCTATTAATTCGAGGTAATCTTGAAAATCGGACGTGCCATACACGTACTTGTCGAGCCATTCCTGTGTTCCCTCGTCCGTTTTTGACATGTCAAGCCATTCCCCGATGATCTCTTCGTCGAAGTAATACAGCCCCGGCATAAGGGTGGGATGAGCACCATATTTCACTTCCACGACGGCGTCGACAATGAACCCCGGGATCTTCGTTTGGTCTGGATGCTCGCGGATTTCCTCGTTATAGATGACTTCCTCGGTCGTGATGATCAAGCGGCGGGCGGCACGGGCGAGTTCGAAATCCTCGATCACGATGCCGTCGATCTGGCAATTGCCAAACCGGTCGCACCTGGGCACGTGGACGAACACGACGTCGGGATTGCACGAGGGCAGCAAGCAAATCGGCTTGCCCGTGAATGGATCCTCGACGATCTTCGCCGATGACTTGCGGAACGTGTCGGTTCCTTGCAGCACGCGGGTCGGGATGAATGGCACGCCCATCATTCCTCCCAGAAACCGCCACTGGAAGCCGGCGTTACTTATCTCCGCGACAACCTTGACTTTGCCTGTTTCAACAGCCCGCCGGCCGCAGGGGGATAGCCCTCGCAGCTCATGTGCAAAGGAATACGCCGCCTCCACCTTGCTCACGCAACCTCCACCAATGAGCAGGTCCATGTCGTGCACCGCGGTCTTGCCGAGCACGGTAAGGTCCTTCTTGTGCTGGCGGATCATCTCGTAAACCCCGGAAAAACTCACGCGGATGTGCCCGAATCCGCCCATCGCGAGCACATCGCCATCGTTCACGAACTTGGACACTGCCTCGGCGATGGTCATCCGCTTGTCCACGAGCGCAGGCGACTTGTTTTGCAGGATCCATTCGCGATTCTCGTCAGGATCGTGCCATCCCACGAGCTCGCCTTCGCCTTCATCGATGATTTTCATCATACTTGGCAACCATATGAATTTTTTAGCGACTTCATAGTATAATGGTCAATTAGGCCACTATATTGCAATCAAACAAGCAAAGATAAAAATTAAATGTTCTTGAACAGCGCGCGGCTTTCCGAATCCTCCAGCACGTAATTAGAGCCACCGCCGTGGATCATGCAATACGCATCAAGGAAGCCGATGGGAACGGAATACTGGCGGATGAATCCGCGCCCTCCCATCGTGCGGAAGCAATGGATGGATGCTTCGAACGCGAGCTCCGTGGTGGCGATCTTCAAGCCCATCGCTTGGCTCGCGAGTTGCTTGGACATGGTATTTTGGTATTCATCCAAGATGCGAGCATAATAAATCAACGAATCCATGAGCAAATGAAGCTGCCGGATGTTCTCGTTGATCGGCATTCGAACGATCTGGTATTCGTGCAACTCGTGTCCGAATTGCTTGCGATGTATGGAGTAGGAATGGGAATACAACAATTTTTTAGCCGCATCGCCCAGCGCCTCAGCCGAGATCACGAGCCGTTCCTCGGTAAGCTGGTGAAACGCGATGTCCAATCCGTTCCCCTCGAGCATGTTCTCGCGCGGAACGCGAACATTGTTGAACTCCAACCGGGACACGAACGCGTCTTCCATGCCGTAGGTCCGGAGCCTCGTCGCCTTGAAATCCTCGAGTGTCTGGTCTTTCGTGTCAACGATGACGCCACCCAAGGAACCATCGTCATAACGGCCGTACACGAGGATGTATTTGGCAAGAGGCCCGTTCGTAATGAAAATTTTTTTCCCTTCAAGCAGGAGTTCGTCCACCTCCTCTTTGATGCGCAGTTCCATGTGGGCGATGTCGGAACCCGCTTGGAATTCGGTCATAGCCGATGCTGCCAGCGCGCCGTCGCGTGCCACGGGTATGAGAAATTGCTCCCGTTGATACTGATTGGCCTTGTAATCGACCGGATTGCAAAATAAAGTTCCGCCAGCAAGTCGGCCCATCTCTATCGACCAATTCCCGCCAATATATTTGTCGCTCGATTCCGACCAACGCCCTCCGCACAATGCAAATGCAATCAGGACGTTTCGCATCAACTTGCCAACCGGGCACGCCTCCCTGTCGAGAACCTCGGAGTAATACCCCTTTGATGCCAGTTTATGCATAATCTTGACGATGATCTCGGCCTTCTGGTCTTCCGTGGACTCTTCGAGAAAATAATTCAATTCCTCGAGTTTCTTGACATCTTCATCCAGATCTTGTTCCAAGAACTCGTAGAATTTCGCAGCGTATTCTTTTTCCTCTGCTGTTAAAAGAGGATTTGCAAGTAAATCGCATTCGGGTAGATTCTTTTGTATCTTGATTGGTTCAAACTCGTCAAATCGGATGTCCAAGAAAGTCACCTTAGCGCTAGAACACTGCACCAATGCCACAAAGAGTGCTTATAACGTTACCATCTTGGGCCTTTCCTCCCACGAAAAAAGTAGCAAGAAAAAAAAACGTCAAGGAATCTTTTTCTCCCGTTCAAGTTCAACAGGCTCCGCAAGCATTGTATACTCGGGTAATTTTTTACAAGATCCCCAAGTCTGTCCAAGATAAAGCAAACAGCCCACACCTTCTGTTAGGCGTGAAGGTTGGAAACAACAGGCTTGAATGGAAGCAGGCTCCGAACACTCTGAATAATCCCACTTCTACAAACGACGTGAATGGGGGAAACAATTATATGTTAAACCGACATTGGCACCTGCTGGGGTGCCATATTTGCTTTTAATACTTTAATGGTCTATATTATCCAAGTGCAAAAAATGCACTACCTACGTAGTAGAGGTGAAAAACGTGACACGCGTTTGCATGATTGCAGGCACCACCACTCCTTTTGATTATGGTCCAACAGGTTTCGAGAGCATCGAGGAGCAAGCAGTGATGTGCCTGCGAGAGATTCAACAGGATGTGCCAGATTTCCATATGCGCGACATCGATTTCGTCGTGTATTCCCATTTTTCGGTCCATTTTGGCCATCAACTGGCACCGGAATGGATCATCCATGATCATCTCGGGCTGGTGGGTGTTCCCCACTTCAGGGTCGAAAACGGGGGCAACACGGGCGGTTCGTCGCTGTATGCCGCGTGGCTCGCCGTGAAATCCGGCCACCATCACGTCGTCCCCATCATTGGCTGGGAAACCATGGACTCTGTCTCGCAATCGCAGGGTTCCGAGTTCATCGCCCTCGCGTCCGACATGCGCTACGAGCTCATGGTCGGAGGCATCTACCCCTTATTCTATGCCGCGATGGCATGGAAGTGGATGCAAGAAAACAACATCACGGAAGAGGACGTGGCTCGCATCGCCGCCAAGAACCGGAACAACGCCATGGAAAATCCCAAGACACAATGGTACCGGAACGAGCACAAATACATCACCGTTGATGATGTCCTCGATTCCCGCATGATGGCGTGGCCAATCAAGAAATACGATTGCTGCCTCATGACCAGAGGCATGGCCGCGGTGATCATCTGCGACGAGGAATATGCCAAGCAAGTGGCGCCGGACAACTACATCGTCATCGACGGAATAGGCTTGTCCAGTTGCACCATCCGGGCCGGCGACCGCATCAATTTTCCCGGCTGGAGCGAGCGATATGGCCCTGGCTATCCGGACATGACGGAATTCGCGGCATGCCGCAACGCTGCCGAGCAAGCTTACAAGCAAGCAAATATAACCAACCCGCGAAAGCAGATCCACGTGATGGAAATTCACGACGCGTTCTCCACGAGCGAGGCCCAGATCTACAAGGCCTTGGGGCTGGTCGATAAGGACAACGTCGGGCAATTCATCCGCGACGGGTGCGCCGAAATAGGTGGCGAGTTGCCCATCAACCCGGGCGGCGGGCTTCTCGGTTACGGCCATCCGGTAGGTGCGACGGGGCTTATGTCGCTGACCGAGTGCTTCTACCAGCTAACTGGCCAGATCGCGAAAAAGCACCTGTCGGGAAAGGGACAGACTCCCGATGCCGAGGTGGGCCTGATCAACAGCCATGCTGGAACCGGTACGAGCATCTCGAACTTCATCATGAGGAGGCCGTGACCATGTCGAGAAAAAACGAACCACCAGAAGGCATCCAGAAACCAAAGTTCACCACCGTCGTGGACACGCGGCCCGAAGGCGTCTCGGAAACGGGCTTGGCGATCGTTGGATACGAAATTTCTGAAGATGGCGATCGCATCAACACGAAATTGCATTACGACCAGCTATACACGATCCGGCACGGCGCGAATTCCCCGGTCTTCATCGGTTTTCTCGAGGGGAAGCTCATGGGAACGCAATGCCCGAACTGCGGCGACAAGTTTTTCCCGCCGCGCACGGTCTGCTGGAATCTTGATTGCAACCTCGCGGCAACGGAATGGATCGAGCTTCAGCCCGTGGCACGCATCCACACCTTCACCATCGCGGGCTGGTCTGGTCGCTCCTCGCTGAAGCGATTGCCATTCGTCCTGGCGTATGGCATCATCGACGAGTGCAAGACAGCAGTCGCTAACGAGCTGCACGGCATCGACCCGTGGGACGCCGAGTTTGACATGCCATTGAAGGTAGTGTTCAAGCCAGCAGAGGAGAGGCTCGGGGCGATCACGGACTGGCATTTCGAGCCCGCTGACGACTGGATGCCCTCGCCCATGACCGAAACGAAAGAGCGCATGAAGAAATTGACGTTGCCCGTGTATGACTGGGTAAAAACGCTGAAGGAATGACCTGAATTTTTTTTATATCTTCGTTTTGAACATTTTAAGCATAATCCAACGTTTAAATTAAGCCTCCTCAATCCACGGCTTCCCTTATTCTCTGGGTTCCTGCACAAAGCAATCTTGGATCTCCCCGAAATACAGCTTATGCGCCGTGATGCCGCCCGAATCGGCGGTGTGGATGATCTTGCACTCGTAGGCCAGGTGCGCGCCCTTGATGAACGGCACGCCTGTAGATTCCCCGGGAATGAGCTTGACGCCCGTTTCGGCGACCTTGTCCACGTCACGACCGGACACCTCCCCGCAATAGCCCGCGATGTCCCGGATCACTTTGCCGCCTACGTTCACCGTGAAGGCAGGCACGCCATTCTCGAGCACCTCGTACGAGTATCGATCGGGATGGATGGCCACGGTGATGATGGGCCTGGACCAGAGAAGTCCAATGAGTTTCCACCCGATCGTGATGAGATTGACCCTCCCGTCCAGCGCCATACACGCGAGTACGCCCGTCTCCTTCACGAACTCGTCTAAATGGTCGTAGAAATCGAACGATTCGCATGAATATCCAGGCATAATCCGTAACACTGCCACGCATTATTAGACACTTCCGATGCGCGGTCGAGGGGCCATTCATGCGGATCGAATTAGACTCCGTTGCACAAATTTGTCGGTCAAGAATGCGAACAGTTTATTGTTCGATAAACCGAACATTCTTAATATCTTGGTGTCGATAGTCTAGTAAAAAAACGATCAAAAGGTAACGATTGATGAGCGTCATTTCAGATGGAGAAAGGCGCCGGATCATTGCCAGCCTGTCAAAATACGGCGCAATCGCCTTGCTCCACCAAAAGGTACAGGTTCACGCTAATGGCTCAAAAATTCCCATCTCCAAGGCGTATATCGACGATGAGGTGATCGATCCTGGCACGAAATACACGATTATCCTCATTCCAGAAGGGACGATGCACGAAGGGGTATTCATGATGTATTACCCAAAGCAGGGAAAAACTGACGTGCTCTACGAGTCAAGATCGGAAGTTATTGATAAACACATCAATCTAATCGATGATATTCTCGACCAAGTTAAAGAGAGTAGCCCGGGCGTGATCGTGACGAAACCCCCAGCTCAAGGGACCGGCATCACGCTCCTGTTCGAGATCGATGGCCTGAAGCCAGAGGATTCTAAAGAGCGGCTTGGCATTACCGCAATTTTCGGCGGGATGCCCAGCCCACACGTTCAAAACATTGCAGTGGCCACTTTTGACCTGATCGTCCGCCATCTCAAGGAATCCGGGGAATTGTACAAGGCCATCCAAGGCGATAGCGATGCGAGGCTCAGGCTCGGGCACGTGGTCAACGCGGGCGTGAGCACCCTTGACGAAGCCTTGAACCCTCAATCATAATGGCAAAGCATGCAGGGAAATATCAATGCCCACGATTAACTAGATTATATATTCTAATTTTCTCAATTCTCTCTTTTATTTTTAATTTTTACTCGTTTATTACGGACACTTGCAATACAAAAAGAAGTTAATTATTCGAAATAATATGAAAGGCATGAAGTTAATTCTGGTCATATCATCCGAAGATACAGGGGCCGTGCTCGATGCAGCCGATGCGATAGCAAAGGTACTCGGCCCAGCACAGGTGACCACGTCGGGCACTATGCCGCCCGACATAACGGTTTTCGACCGCGCCATCCTCTGCATCGATAGTGCCAATCGGGCGGGGATCGTTGGGATCGAAAGGATCTTGGAGGAACAAGCTGATTGGTTCGCGCCTAACCTCGCCGCGATGCTCTGCTACGAAGCCCCTGAAGGGGCAGAGACCACGTGCGAAATCCAAGCCGCGGCGATCGAAAGAACTACGGGCTCGCGCCTTAATCTAGTCCGATCGATTCAGGACAGGGAATCGCTGGAAGGGGCCATTTCATTTGCAATCGAGGCGAAGGAACGCTTGGACCTGGAAGTTGGCACGAATCCCCCCCCGAAGGATGTCGTGTTCGAGGAACTGGATGCCTTCCTGCGGGTGCACAACACGTGTACGCTGTGCACGAATGGCGCTCGGGGCCCGCGAGCCACGCCAATGGAATACCATTATGACGGCAAGGAATTCCACTTCCTATCCGAAAGCGGGCTGAAATTCGCGAACATCTTGCTCAACCCCGAGGTGTCCATCGCAATCTATGACAATTACAAAGGATTTTCAAACCTCGCAGGCGTGCAGATCACCGGGCGCGCCGAGATCGTCCCGCCCACCAGTGACGAGTATGTCGCCCACTTGGCTGTTAGGGGCCTTGCCGATCGCTTGGCAAATCTCGATTTCACAATGAATCTTATCAAGGTCGCCATCATCAAGGCGGAGTTTCTCTACTCGGGTTTCCAAAACCAGGGATACGACGCGAAACAGGTTTACGAGCCAGAGAAATAAACGGGTGCCTCGCTGGCGGGCGGATCAATCACCCAAGTCTTTCGAAAAGACGAACGAGCGCTTCTCGAACCCAAGATTCCTATAGAATTCGTGGGCTCGCACCCGGTGAAACGCGGAATCGAGCTCGATTTTCTTGCATCCGTGCTCGTCCGCGATCAGGACCATCTCTTCCATCAGTCTCGTCCCGATGCCCCGTCCCCTGAATGCCTCGTCCACGACCAGCTCATCGACGTAGGCAAGGTTGCCCGCGACCCAGAGATCGTTCTTGATGGTCATGCACCCGAACCCAACAACTTTGCCAGCGGCACGGGCGACGAGAAAGGCACGCCGGGAATCGTTCACGCCCGATGCGTAGATCGGGAAGAGGACTTTGCTTTCCAGATCCTTGCCGGGCCAGAGTTGATGTAACAGTGAAACGACGCCGTCAAAATCGGCTTCCGTGGCTTTCTCTATCACGAGATCGTGGAACCTTACTTCCATTATACTCATCACCACGATGTAGATGAACACTAATAGCCATGACTAGTATGGGAGAAGCATGTCATTTGTCGTCGCGTTTCCGTTCCTCGATCAAGCCGTGGATCAGCCCTTTGGCATTGAGGCCGGGGACTTTTTGACAGGCTTGCCGAAGTTTTTCTCGATCTATTCCTCAGGATTGGCTTTCCGGGTCATTCCCGTGGCGGCAAAATGATCGGCCATGATAATCAATGCACCGTTTATGTTTTTGAACCAATTGATCATTGGAGCCAGCAAAGACGAGATGGGGCTGCCGTCTCTGATACCGACAAAAGCGGCAGGTATAAGAACAGCAAGACTAAAGTTGCTCTGGGCCGCCGGATCGAATTATGAGCTGCATACCTGCAAACAAATGAAATCTAAACGTTAAATTGCCCGCCCACCCACAGCCCGGGTCGGTTAGTAAAAAAGAATGAAAATCACACGAATGTAAGGCCTGCATGGCGAAGATGCATGTCCTATCGCTGTATTCGCAGGATCTTCGGGTCCTTTCGGGGTCCTCATAAACCCTGACAACCAGTGGCCTTGCCCGGGCGTGGGAATGGGAGCAAACCAAAGGTGAACTGATACGAATCTAGGCGACGGATTTATTAGGCGGAAGCAAATCGCCACGGAGATCCAGACGTGGACCGCCCGCCTGCAACTAGCTGGTAGGGATAACACGCAATACTACACGAAAAGCATTGACAGCTCGCCCTACGAGCCCATTCCCGGCACCATCAAAGACTACAAGCGGACCTACACGATCGTGGAATGCAGGGCGAAACTTGACGCTCTCATCAAGGAAGATCTGGTGCTTGCCCATCGCATCTCGATCACGAACCAGAAGGCCAGCGGCACGTTTGTGGACCTCGATGGCACCGAAAAGACCCTCACCATCCCGGCATTGCTCGTTCTTAGAAACGAAATCGCCCCGAAGCTGGAAGCCGCGGCCCGTGCCATCCCGGTCAAGGCCAAGGGGGTCGAGGTGACCGAGACTGGCGATGGCTTGACCCGCTGGCGCAATATCACGCCCGAGTACAAGCACCTGCAGGAATTCAACGACAAGGGCATGAAGGCCGAGAATGATGTGATCGATCGATACCGCATCGATGAGACCGTCGATTACGGCTGGAACGAACGTGACGTGTTCGACGAGATCGACAAGATACACGACTGGCTCCAACGCATCAAGAACGCGATCAACGAGGCCAATAAGACCGATCTGGTTGAAATAGAGCCCTGATTTTTTTCTCTATCGAATGAAAATATAGCTACTGCATTCTCACCAGCAACAAGGCCGCAAATCGGTTCTTAAGCAACGTTTCACTTGAATTACGGAATTATTTTCGTGCCTAGGCGTTCAGGTGGCATTCTACGGACTACAAGTGGACCGCGCTCTCGAACACGACCCTCGGCGTCCTGATGTCGTCGCTCGATGGCAACATAGTGATGATTGCCCTTCCGACCATTGCCAAGGACCTTCCCGGGACGACGCTGTTCGACTTGATTTGGATTCTCATTGGATATCAGCTCGTCACGGCGTCGGTGCTCATCAACTTCGGGCGGTTGGGGGACAAGTTCGGTCGAGTCAGGCTGTACAACTTCGGCTTCATCGTGTTTACCATCGGGTCTGCCCTGTGCGCCCTTTCGATGAGCGCGTTGCAGCTGATCATCTACCGGATGATCCAAGCGGTGGGCGGATCTTTCCTATTCGCCAACAGCGCGGCTATCCTCACTGATGCGTTCCCGGTGAACGAACGGGGAAAGGCACTAGGAACGAACCAGATCGCCATCGTCGCGGGGAGCATTCTCGGGCTGGTACTTGGTGGCATATTAACCACGACCTGGGGCTGGCGGTCCATTTTCACCGTCAACATTCCTATTGGCATATTTGCCACGATCTGGTCCCATTACAAGCTGAAGGAAGTGGGGACCTTGAACAAGACGATCCGGCTAGATCTCTCGGGCAACATCACGCTCGTCCTTGGCTTGGCCACGCTCCTGCTGGGCCTGACGCTTGCCGTGCTCCAGCCCACGATCTTGGTCATCGTGCTCATCATGGTTGGCAGCGTGTCCATGGTGGCTTTCTGCATCATCGAGACCCACGTGATGAACCCCATGTTCAAACTTTCCCTGTTTAAAATTCCCGCGTTCGCCGGGGGCAACGTTGCTATCTTCATGAACTCCCTGTCAAGAGGGGCGGTCCAGCTCGTGCTCGTGCTTTATCTTCAAGGTCCGTCGAACAGGCTCTCCCCTCTCGTCGCCGGGCTTTACATGGTCCCGATCTCGCTCGCCATCGCCGCGTTCGGCCCGCTCAGCGGCACGCTGTCGGACAGGTACGGTCCTCGCTGGTTCGCGATCTCGGGCCTCCTACTGTCCATCGCCGGCTTTATAATCTTCGCGAACGTCGGCCTTACAGTCACGTTCTGGTGGTTGTTCATCCCCCTTTTCCTAGCCGGCGCGGGGTTTGGCCTTTTTGCTTCGCCAAACCGGGCCTCGATCATGAACTCGGTGCAGAAGCAAGATCGTGGGCTTGCCTCTGGAACGAGTGCCACGCTCGTCAATATCGGTGGAACGTTGAGCCTGTGCATCGCGTTCGCGATCCTCGCGTTGAAGACGCCTATCATCGATTTACAGGACATCTTCCTCGCGGGAAGCACGTCATTGACCATTTCCCTCCAATGGGTGCTCGATTTCGTCGGCGGCATACGCCTTGTCAACATCTACTCCGCCATTTTCCTCGTCGTGGCGCTCATCCCGACCGTGTTCAAGGGCACCTACCAACGGGCGAGGGACATCGATACTTGAGAAAAACTAAAAACCCTGACCGTGATGAATTTGACCTTTATGACCAAGTTTGTCGCGGCTTTAACCAACGACCCGGTACGACTCCCTGAGGGCGGTTGGGACAAGAGCCAGTGCGAGAAAAATCGCCGAGCAGAGATAGACTAGCCGGATACCGCTGATGAAGTCGGCGACCCACGACGCGGTGATGTTGGTGAACCCGCTCCCGCCGACGACGAAGATGTTTTGCAGGTCGGCTAAGGGGGTTTTCAATGCCAGTATCGCGAAGGCGATGCACAAGCTCAACGTCGAGCCGATGTTCGTCAACGTGGCACTCGTGCCCGCTGCCAAGCCACGATCCTGCTTTTGGACGGAGCTCATGATGGCAGATCGGTTCGGGGACGCAAAGAGGCCAAACCCGGCTCCTGCGAGGAAAAGCGGGAAGAACAAGGCCCCGAACGTGATAGTCGGGCCGATGTTCGCGAAGAATATGAACCCGGTCATTGAGATCAAGAGCCCTGCGATCGAGAACCAGCGTGGACCGTGCTTGTCGGAGAGCGTGCCGCTGATCGGGCCAACAAGGGCGATTGCAAGCGAGATAGGGACGAGAAAAAGGCCCGCCGTGAGCGGGTCGAGGTGCATGGATGGCCCTTGGAGGTAGAGCACGAGCACGAGGGTGAGCGTCCCGCGGGCGAGCGCGTTCAGGAATATGGCGATGTTGCCGCCCGCGAAGGCAGGAATTTTAAACAGGGACAGGTTGAACATTGGGTTCGAGACGTGCGTCTCGATGATACCAAAAAGCACCAAGAACACGATGCCCGTTATGATCAGCCCTATCACCAGGATAGATGGTGAAATGACTGCAAGCGTAACGCCGAGCAGGAGGCAGCCAAGACCGAAGACGAGCGTGACGTTTCCGGCTAAATCGACTTGGATCACCTTGTTCAGGGTTCCCACTTCCTTCAGCTTGTAATGGGACCAGATCGTGGCGAACGTGCCGATGGGAATGTTCACGTAAAAGATTGATCGCCACCCCAAGGTCGACGTCAGGAGGCCACCAAGGACCAGCCCGAGCACGCTCCCCACGACGATGGCGACTTGATTCGTGCCGAGCGCCTTTCCCCGCTCGTTCGCCGGGAACGCGTCCGTCAGGATCGCGGCGCTGTTTGCGAACAAGAAGGAGCCCCCGACCGCCTGGATCATGCGGAAAAAGATCAATTGCAAGGCACTCGTGGCAAAGCTGCACAATGCAGACCCGATGGTGAACAGGATAAATCCAAAATTGTAGAGCCGCACGCGGCCGAACTTGTCCCCCAACCGCCCGAAATTGATGACGACTGATGCCATAATCAGCTGGTACCCGATCAAGATCCAGATCAAGTCGAACAATGTCGTTCCGGGAAGGTCAACCGCGATTTTTGGAAGCGCGATCAAGACAATATTCGTGTCGAGCGAAGACATCAGCGTACCGAGGGTCGTATTAGATAAGGCCGTCCACTTGTAATCGACCGTGCCATGCCACCTGAGGCCCGAGAGGCTTCCATGTATACCTCGTATAACATAATCCGATTGAAATAAATCCTCGTTTCAGAAAAATTCAGGCCCGCCGATAAGTGGGATCAAGAGACGCGTTTGGAATGGAAAGCAATCCCGATAACATGAATAGAAAATGGATCTTATCAGGCAGAAAATAAACATTTCATTACCGATTTCATCAGTTGCGTCTGCTCATCTCTCTGCTTAGCATGCTGGCACGCGCCGGCCCACGCCCCGCCCGTCTCGAGAGGATAGCAATTGATGGACGAATGATGGAGGGAGATGCCATGATGTTTATTCTTAAGAATGCAAATCGCCGGCACAGCTCGCGGGCGGTGGAACTCCAAATCTTGAACGATCGAGGGGCAACAAAGAAGAAAAAATACGGCACATAGCATCAGAACCGGCGGTAGAAGAAGATCTTCGTGATTTCCACGATCAGGAAGTAGATCCCCCAGAAGATTACGATGTACCCGTAGACCACTGGCGGGAGTGGCGAGAAACCGAAGATCGCACCGAGCGGCGTTGACGGTATAACGAGCGTGAACGTGAGAAGGATGAGAATGTTCACGAATAGCCACTTGTTCGGCCTCCGGGCAAAGAACGGCACGTGCCTTGTGCGGATGGCGAGGATAATGACGAGCTGGCAGGACAATGTTTCGACGAAAAAGGCAGTCTGGAACCGGGATACGTTCAGGGCGATCAATTGCCCGCCTGGACCGACCGGGGAAAAGAATTTGAACATGATGATGAACATACAGATGTCGAATATCGATGACAGGGGACCGAATGCTACCATAAACCAGCCGATGAAACTGATGTTCAGCTTGCGGGGCTTCTGGATGTACTCCACGTCGACGTTATCCAGCGGCAACGGGAGCAGCGTGATGTCGTTGATCAGGTTGTTCAGCAGCACCTGAACCGGTTGCATGGGAAGAAACGGTATGAACACCGAGCCAGCAGACGCCGAGAACATGGTACCGAAGTTGGACGAGATCGTATAAAACATGTATTTCTCAGTATTGGCGAAAGTTGTCCTGCCTTCGAGCACTCCATCGCCGAGCACCCCGAGGTCCTGCTCCAAGAGGATGATATCAGCGGTTTCCTTCGCCACATCGACGGCATTTTCGACCGAAATAGATACGTCAGCAGCCTTCATCGGAGGCGTGTCGTTGATGCCGTCGCCCATGAAGCCTACCACGTGGCCGTTCTTCCGCAGCGCCATGATGACCTTCTCCTTTTGGGAGGGGGTCACCTTGGCGAATATATTGGCCGTTTCGACGACGCGGGCAAGCTCGTCTACCGATAAATTTGTGACATCATTGCCAAGCACGATTCCCGTCACGGGAATACCGAGGTCATCGCAAATCTTCTTTGTAACAAGCTCGCTATCGCCAGTTACGATCTTAAGGGTGATCCCGTTGGCTCTTAAAGTGTTGACCGCCGCCACTGTGGAGCGCTTGGGCGGGTCGAGAAACGCGATGAACCCTATGAAGATGAGCCCCTCCTCGTCTTTGATGTCGAAATTGGTTCGCTCCTCGACATATTCCTTGTAAGCCACGCCAAGCACCCTGAAACCCTTTGCACTGAGGTCGATGTAGGTCTGCTCGATGGCCTGCCGTGTTACCCGGTCGAGGGGCTGCACAACCTCATCGAGCTCGTACGAGTCGCAGATACGGTCGATCTCCTCGAATTGCCCCTTCGTGAGCATGTCGAGGTGGCCGCCTTTATGTTTCACGATGATTGAGACCCTCTTTCGCTGGAAATCGAACGGGATTTCGTCAACTTTTTCATATTCGTTAACCGGCACGTGTACGTTGTCCTTGTAGTTCATGATAGCCTCGTCTAACGGGCTTTTCAGGCCTGTCTCGAACATGCTGTTCAAGTACGAGAAATGGTATACCTGATCATTATCATTGCCGTTAATGTCGACATGAAGAACCATCTCGATGCGGTTTTCCGTGAGCGTGCCGGTCTTGTCCGTGCACAACACGTCCATCGAACCGAAGTTTTGAATGGAATTCAGCCGCTTGACGATGACCTTTTTTCTAGCCATCCTCACCGCGGCCTTCGAGAGATTGACGGACACGATCATGGGGAGCAGGTCAGGCGTGATGCCGATCGCGAGCGAAATTGCAAAGAGGAGCGAGTAGATGATGCCGCGATTGAACAAGGCGTTGACGACAAACACGAACCCAACTAGTAGTATCGTGATCCGCAGGAGGAAGATGGAAAACCGCTTGAGGCTGGTGTCAAACTCGGTCACTGGCTTCCGTTCCATGGCCCGCTCGAGAATCTTCCCGTACTCGGTCTCGGCACCGGTCCGCACGATGACTGCCGTTCCCGTGCCCGAAATGATGGACGATCCCATAAAGAGGAAGTTCGTCCAGCCCGAGATCGCGCTGGCTTCCTCGGCCGTGATGGTGCCCGCTTGTTTCTCGATGGGAATCGACTCACCCGTGAGGGCGGATTGCTGCGCAAAAAGGTCCTTGGCACTGATGATGCGCGCGTCGCCTGCGACGATTTCGCCAGCCGACAGTACGATAATATCCCCTGGTACGTAATCCGCGATGTTCACCTCGACCCGAGTCCCATCCCGGATCGCTATGCTGGTGACCTTGAACCCCTTTTGCAGCGCTTCGACCGCCTTGCCCGCCCGGTATTCCTGGATGAATTCGAGAAACACGCTCATGATAAGGATGGCAATGATGATGCTCATGTCTGTAGGGTCATCCGTTAATCCAAAGATAATCGCCACACAGATCAGGACGAGCATCATAGGATTCTTGAACCCAGAAAGGAAATCCACGACAACCGAATGTTTCTTCTTCGTCTCGACGGTGTTAGAGCCGTAAATAGCCTGCCTCTTGGTGACTTCCTCCGCGGACAGGCCGTTGGAGGATGATGCCAGGCGGGCGAGCGTGTCTTCCGCGGGAGCGAGCAGGATATCCATTGACTCGGGCAAAGCCCCGGTTAACGCAACTGGTGGCTCGAGAATTGTCTTCATTGCCATGAATGAATTCTTTAGCGTGGACTAAAGAAGTTTTAGCTTGAACTAAAGGAGGTCAGTTTCCGGCTTGGACCCCGCGCCCAGCATCTCTTTTGCCTCATCGAGGAGGGATTTGGCTTTGTTGATCTTCGCGAACACCTCTTGGAGCTTGATCAACTCCTCGTCTGACAAATTTGCCTCGATCGATCGCTGCTCCCGGTCCGTTCCGTTCATGATCGGTTCCGTCCGCTGGAGGGCTTCCATGGCCGCATCGATGAGTTGGTCGAGAATTGATACCGCAATGGGCTCCGTGGCCGATTGCGGACTCACATCAGGTAACTGGGGTGACTTCTGCGCGAGCGTGTCTGCCAAGTCAGGGGCGACGAACGTGCTCGATTCACCGCGATCCCCCTTCCCGAACTTGAAAAATCCCGAGAGAGATTCCATTATTTCGGTGAACCTCGTCGCCGCGGTGCTTTCGTCTTTCGGGGGCGCCAAGGCAACGTCCAAGCCGTGCCGCTTAGCATCCTTGAGCCAGTCCTTGGTGGCCTTGGACATGGCATCGATGGGATTGCCATATATGGACAGGTGCTTCAACGCGGGCAACTTCTTGATCCCCTCCGGGAGCGTTGCGAGCTGGTTGCGATCAACATTCAACGTTTCGAGGCTCCGGAGGTTCGCAAACGACTCTGGTAGGGCAACAAGCTTGTTTTCTTGCAGGTCGAGGCGTTTGATGCTCTTCAAGCCGCCAATTTCATCCGGGAGCTTCGTGATATCGTTATGGGAAAGGTTTAAGATTTCTAGGTTATCAAGATGGTTGATTTCCTCGGGAAGCGCGAGGATCCGGTTGTTGCTGATGTTCAAGAATCTCAATGCCTTTATGTACACGAGAGTTGGAGGGAAAAAATTGAATTCGTTTGCGTAGAGATTGAGAATGCTCAGGTTTTCGAGTTGCTCCAGGCCTTCCGAGGGAAGACTCGGCAGGTTGTTGTTTCCGAGACTGAATTCCTGCAGCTTTTTCAGCGCCACGATTCCATCGGGCATAGACTCGATCTCGTTATCATCGAGCAGCACTTGCTCGAGATTGACCAAGTTGCCAAGGGAGCTTGGCAGAGACTTGATCTTGTTGTGGGATGCATCGATCTTGCGGAGGTTTACGAGCTGGCCAAGGGTCTCTGGGAGGGATTCGATCTGGTTTTGCTGCAGGAACACGGTCTCGACCAGCACGAGTTGGCCAATCGAATCCGGGATCGCGGCGATCATGTTTTCCTGGAGCCTTAGCGTCTTGATCAGGACGAGTTCCCCGATTGACTCGGGGATCGACACGAGTTGATTGTTCGATACATCAAACTCGACGCAATCAACCATCTTGCCAATACTGGTCGGAAGGTACTTGAGCCGGTTGTTGTTAAGCTTCAGAACCTTGATCGCCGGGGCAAGGTCTTCCGGGATCTCGTAAAGTTGGTTATTTTCGAGGATCAACTCTTCAAGGTGCTTGAGCTTGGTTATTGACTCCGGAATCGACGCCAATCGATTGAATCCGACGTGGAGAACCCGTAGGTTCCGCATGGATTGGATGGGGTCGGGAAGATGCTCGAGGGCATTGCCTTCCAAGCATAATTCTTCAAGATTCGGCAGATAGGTGCCGAAAGTTTCCGGAAGCGAGACGATCTGGTTGAAACGGGCATGGAACACCTTGAGCAATTCCAGGTTTCCGAATGACTCTGGCAGGGCAAGTAGCTTGTTGTCGTTGAGATAAACGTACTGGAGGTTGGTGAGATCGCCAATATTTTCGGGAAGAAGGTTCAAACCTCGTCCGTATAAGGCGAGCTTCGTCACCCTTGCATCTTCAACGACGAACCCGAAGGAAAACTCATTCACGTTCCGCATCGGTGGAATCGGTTCCCCGACGAGATCCTCCAAGGCCTTGAGCACGTCCACTTGGATATGGTAGATAGTGACTCCCTGATAGTCTGAAAGGATCTCGGTCACGTCGGTCGCCGTTGAAGATGGGAAAGAAAACTCATGGGATTATAGGTGACACTATGTCTTTAATTTCATCCCACGCGATCCGTCTGCCATGGACCTAGGCACATCCAGCGTGGACAATCTCCCGATCGAACCAAACCCGTCACCGTTAGTTTGAATTTATTTTTGCCACAATAAACGTTCCGACAGAATGTTTATATCCATCACATTCGGATTACTTTTGCCGCGAGTTGCCCGGCGGAGTCAAATAAACCGTTTCAACCACGCCACG
>Ga0326728_10005721_pt1 | contig 34398 bp, 33 predicted proteins | sample MB3enrmetagenome_FD_207602 | JGI IMG/M metagenome (GOLD analysis project Ga0326728, IMG submission 207602) | Lab enriched peat soil microbial communities from McLean, Ithaca, NY, United States - MB31MN | ecosystem: Environmental > Terrestrial > Soil > Wetlands > Peat | place: USA: New York...
CCTAATGGGATCTGGGATGAGGTAAATAATTTCCCAGTGTTCCGGCGGGGCATCATGGCATCACACCCTGCCCTTGACTGGAATGGCAAACCTGAGTTTTTGATTGATGCGGCATGCTTCCCAGGCTCAAGTGGTTCGCCAGTTTTGTTACTCGATCTTGGAGCATTTTATTCCAAACAAGGAATGAACGTTGCTTCAAGCAGGATCAAATTAATGGGCATTTTATATGCTGGCCCACAGTTAACTGTCACTGGTGAGATTGAGATAGTAACGGTTCCTACTAAGCTACGTCCAGTGGCCGTGTCAGAGATTCCGATTAACCTTGGAATAGTTATTAAGGCTTTTAAGATTCAGGAATTTGGCTCTGTTCTTTAACTGGAGTGCTTCTGGACGATGCAATGTAAATCGACCGCCTATAAAATATATCTTGCTTTCTTCCTCCTGCTCCTCATCTCTCTCAACTTCTCTCATGCCTGGCACGGCGAAACCTACTTGGCAATTGCCAAAGCGGCCGGATACTACAAATGGTACAGTGCAGTCGGCGCAGACATCGCCAAAATCAAGGCAGGAGACGAAGAAAACTTCAACCATTTCGCAAATAATCCGCCTAGTGCCGCTGTGACTCCGGAAATGGTTCTCGCTCAAGTTAATCCCTACAATGATCCGACGGATGACAAAGGGCATCTTTACTGCGCCATCATTGCTTCCCTCCGAGATTACAGGTCGGTCAAGGCGAGTGGGAAATATGCCGAATACCATCTTGCTTACTGCGCTCACTATTTCGGAGGCCTATCCATGTCGGTGGACAATATCCCATATGGTGTCTTTAACTGTCAGTACGACTCAGCTACCCAATGGGACAGTAAGGGATGATATATTAGATTACCTGAGGGAACTAATACTTATCTCAAAGAAAGTTCGATCTAGAAATGCTTGCAACGGTTATTGTGGACGCATTCAGGAAAGAAGAATCAATCCAGATTGCCAAAGCTCTGGACGAAATTTGCTCACCTGACGACAATTACGGTTGGTCATCAGCGGCCGTTTATTCATTCTGGAATCCTTTAAATCGAGAAATATTATATATCGGCCTTGCAATCGATCTACCTCAGCGTTTTCGCCAGCACAATGGACTCTTACCCGCTCCAAGGGATGCGTGCAAGATTTGTCAGATCCAAGAGTATTTTAGCGTGAATGATAAGCTTGGTTTTTCCATATTCGTCCAATCCATTCTTTCACAACCACTCTGCAGGCGAGCTTTGGAGCAATATGGGACACATTCTGAGCAGATTCTGACTGCGAGCAAAGAATTGTTGGACCAGGGACTACTGGAGATAAAACTTCTAGAAGGTCTTTTGTTGAAGTCTTTCTTAGTTAAGAATGGACGTCTCCCTGAGTGGAACAGCATTGGGGGTTCTGTAGCTGGGCAACGCATCCAATACCCCAACCCAAAAATCTTGCTACGTTACTTGACCTTCTCAAACACTGGTCCGCTTCTGGCTAGAGCTTCATTGCGAGAGATCGCAGATAATGCAACATACGAGACCTTTGAACAATTTCTTCACTCAGTTAGGCTTAGAATGTTCAGACTGTCTGGAGTGGATTTTAGGACAGCATTTGGAGCGGTCTTTAATGGAGCCAATATTCGAGAGCGAATATTGGAATCAGGCTACTTGAACAAAAAACCAGAAATTGATTTGGATTGACCTACTAAGAACCGATCAAAATCTACCCGATCCAGATTCGGTCGGAGGACGATTTGGTAAGGGAGATTGCACGGATAGCGAACCTATCCATGGAATTGGACCATCAGCTGGAGAAAGAGAACCGGATGCTGACCAAAGAGGAAGCCTACGTACAGTTGGGGCATAGTGCTTCGTTGCTGAACGGCATTTTGGAGTATACACGCCAATAAATTCCAGTGAAATAAACTTAAAGATGGATGTGCAAGTGGAAAGCTTTGTAAACCTGCCACAGACTTTGGTTTAGGCCGTAATATCACAGGAATTAAAGGAAATTGTAATGATAAAACCCCACTTTTTCAGAGTTGGTCCGAAGAGCGGCGAATTTGATGCAACAGAAGAAATAGATCCTCAAAAATTTCGTCGAGATATAGAGCCTTGGCTCTCCGCCCTCTCCCAAGCCGAGCATCTATCACTTCTTATAGGCAATGGTCTCACCAGAGCTATTGCGCATGTAGCTGGCGTAAAATCCGCCGATATGGGCACACCGGAGTTCGAGAGTGAGTTCAATGATATACTTAATCAACACGCAGTGAAGACTGCCGAATCAATTGGACGCGGCAAGGCGAATTTTGAAGACAAAATCCGGGCGGCGTCCCAGTTGATAATAGGATTAGAGATCCTCAATGATAAACGAGTCAAGGAGTTGATTAGCTCCATGAACAAAGCCCTTAAAGCTTTCGTGGATTCGATTCTTACTAGCGAAAAGGGAATTCTTCATGCAATTAAAAAAGCAGGAGATGAAGGCCAGGTCGCGAAGGATTCACTGGAATCATTTTTGTTGAGTTTTTCAAGCAGATTGGCATCCCGCGAACGCTTGCATATATTTACCACCAATTACGACAGGCTGGTTGAGTACGGAAGCGATATCGTAGGCCTCCGTGTTTTAGATCGGTTCGTGGGAGGATTATCTCCCATTTTCAGATCTTCCAGAATCGAAGTCGATTTGCATTATAACCCGCCTGGAATCCGTGGTGAGCCTCGATACCTGGAAGGTGTTGTGAAACTCACCAAACTTCACGGTTCAATCGATTGGCGCTTTGAAAATGGAAATGTCCGAAGGTATGCAATACCTTTCGGAGCTATTAATGATCACCCAGATTTGCCACTGGAACCTTTCAGGAAAGTGATGATTTATCCCAATCCAGCAAAGGATGTAGAAACACTGGAGTACCCATATGCAGAGTTGTTTCGAGATTTCGCAAGTTCGATCTGCCGTCCCAACTCTGTTCTGGTAACTTACGGATATAGTTTCGGAGATGATCATATCAATCGAGTCATCTCGGACATGCTATCAATTGCTTCGACTCATCTGGTCATTATTTCCTTCGACGATGCGTCAGGTAGAATACCCAGATTTTGCAAAACAGTAGCGCACGAGGCTCAAATATCCCTTCTACTCGGCGCTCATTTCGGAAATCTCCCAACCTTGACAGAATACTATCTTCCCAAACCCGCAATAGATCAAATTACCTGGCGTCAGGCGGAACTTTTAAGGCGCCGTGACTACAGGCCAGAATCCACAGAGGGCGAATAAATGAGCACTCCGATTGAGCGCGCTTCTTCATTGGCAATCGGCACTGTTGAGTCCGTTTCCCCTGACAAAATTATAGTTATCCTTGAAATTGATGCACCTCAGGGTACCGCTTTAAATACGGGGGTTCCCGGTCGGTTTCCTCGAATTAACGGGTTCGTTTTGATTCCGAATGAAACCGGTGCCCTCGTAGGACTAGTAACTTGGCTTGGGGTGCAGAGGTCACCCTTTCCGAAGCGCACAGGCCTTAAAGATTTTGGATTGGTAGATTTGCCTTTTCCACTCAGGAAGATGGAGGTTGTGCCATTAGGTTCTATTCAAGTTGAGTATGATCCTTGTACAAAATCGAGCGAACTTCGACTTCAGCGGGGTGTGTTGGTCTTCCCGTCAGTAGGCGACTCCGTGCACCTGCCAACCGAAGTTCAATTGAAAGCGATTATTGAATCCCATGGCTCTGACCGCAGGGTACAATTAGGGACCTCACCTCTTGCATCAGGCGCGAAAGTATTCATCGATCCCGACAAACTATTCGGTCGTCATGTTGCTGTATTAGGAAACACTGGCAGTGGCAAATCGTGTACCGTTGCCGGGCTTATCAGGTGGTCATTGGAGCAGGCCAGACAAGATATTGTAAGGGGAGGGACTGACAAAGGCACAGAAGAGCCAGATCAGGGTGTAAACGCCAGATTTATCATCCTCGATCCCAATGGAGAATATTCCCAGACATTTTCCGACATTGGAGAAGGGGTTCGCATTTTTCGTGTTCCACCCGTGGAAAGCCCGGTCAAGCCATTAAGCTTACCTGCTTGGATGTGGAACAGCAACGAATGGGCAGCTTTCTCAAGTGCCGCACCGGGTGCCCAGCGCCCATTATTGCTTCGCGCTTTGAGAGAAATGCGCAGTGGTGTTGAATCTACCGACCCCTTGGAAGCACGTCTCTCGCGACTGGTTAACTCCCGCCTGAGGCAAATCAGATCCCTTATTGCTCAGGGTCCCAATGCCTATACTGAGTGGCGCCATGCTCAAAACTGTGGAAGATTACTCAGGATGATTGCTGAAGAGGCAAGGACCTATGCCGAGGAATCGGATTTATTTCGTGACCAGCTTGTAGAGTGCGCTGAGGCCATTGATGTGATAGCGAATAGGAGGAGCTATTCGGGCAAAGGCGGTGAGGGTTTTAACGCTTTCAGTGAGCTAGATCTTCAAGAGGCACAAGGCGCTCTGGAGCTTATCACCACCCTACTGCCAAGACTGCCAGAACCTACTTTCAGGAGCGAAGACGCGCCCATCCCGTTCAATGTTCAGGAACTCACAGATCATCTCGAAGTCATTGCGGAGGAGCAAGCTGCTCAATATGTTCAGTGGTTGAATATGAGAATAAGAACCATAGTATCTGATGGCCGACTCAGGCGAATCGTTGCGCCAGATGCACAACCTTCATTGGTTGAATGGCTCACGGATTACATTGGCGACAACGGAGCCAAGAACGGTCAAATCGCTATCATTGACTTATCTCTTGTGCCTTCCGACGTTCTCCAGGTAATTATAGCGGCGGCAGGCCGGATTGTTTTTGAAGCTGCACAGCGATACAAAAAAGTGAACAATGTTGAACTACCGATTGTGCTTGTCTTGGAAGAAGCGCATACCTTTATCCATAGATGGGCTGGTGACGATGCTGACTTCACCAACACCGCGGTGATGTGCAGACGCACCTTTGAGCGGATTGCCAGAGAAGGGCGTAAGTTTGGCGTGGGACTGGTTCTGTCCTCGCAAAGACCCGCGGAGCTATCTCCAACGGTGCTTGCCCAATGCAATACTTTCATCTTGCATCGCATAGTGAATGATGAAGACCAGAAACTTGTAAATAAATTGGTGCCTGATAACTTGGCCGGCTTGCTGAGCGAGCTGCCAAGCCTCCCAACAAGGCGTGCAATAGTTTTGGGTTGGGTGGTGCCAGTACCGGTACTGGTTGAAATCAATGAGATGCCTACGCATCAATGCCCAAGATCGCAAGATCCGTCATTTTGGGAGGTTTGGACCTTACAGAAAGAGCGCCCGATTGATTGGGAGACAATTGCTAAGGATTGGATCTCTTCATGAAGCTACCTTTTTGGAGAACTTACCATGAATAGAAGAAAAGGTGTCCGTGAAGGGTTCTGGCACGGGGCCCCATAAAAGATGGTAAAAAGTATGATACTCAATATCATGGAACGGCACATCATATAATCACCTGAATGGCTCATAATCCACGTTCTCCAATATGCAAAGCGTCATTTTGTCAACAAAACGCTTAGGAGGATTGCCAATGCCCAAAAAACTCATCGAGATCGCTTCAGATATCGTCAAGACCCAAGTATCCAAAACCACCATGACACCCGCCGATATCGCTGCTTCTCTACGCCAGGTTTTCAGCACGCTGCATGAACTTCAAAGGGCAGAGTCTGGGGAGATCGAGCTACCCAAAATACAAGAATCGACGCCGACCCAACCAGTCACACCACAGGATTCCATCCAAAACAATAAAATCGTCTGTCTTGAATGTGGCGCCGAATTCAAGCAGCTCACACAGAGGCATCTGCTCTCTCATGGCCTGAGCCCGAAAGAGTACAGAAAGAAATACGGCTTCACAATGCGGACTCCATTGGTCGCAAAGTCATTGACCAAAGCCAGAAGCAAAGTAGCGAAGAAGAAGGGATTGCCTGAAAATCTGAAGAAGGCGATTGAGGCGAAAAGACAGGCGAAGGCTGAAGCGAATAAGCCTGCTCCGGAAGTGAGTAAGCCTCAGACGGAGAGAGCTAAGAGGGTGAGGAAGAGGTTTAGTCCGAAAAATTAGTAATTGATACAATAAGGAAAACCATGTTCTCACTTATCCCCAAAAACTCTGGTTACTTGTTCGCAAGCCGTGATCTTCGAGAGATATTGGATCAACGCACAGCGGCAATGCATCATGAGATCGCGCAACTTGATGTAAACAGACTTATGAATACCGCTCCTGCCGACTTAACTCAATATCTCGTCGAAAAATATTCGCTTGTAGTACCACGTCTGAGGCGTGATGCCTGGACTGTTGATGAGAGGGAAACACAGATCGATGTCAGCCATGAGGACGTGTGGGTCAGGGACCGAAGCCAGCCCTTTTACGTTCCAGGCCAGCACATTGAAGTGGAGATCCCATTTGATGGTGAATCTGAGCTTATGTATGCTAAGGCTAGTACATACACGACGAGCCCTCCACATGCACAGATGCGAGGACAATCACTATTCCTCATTTTTGAGATTGCTCTCGGCAGACAAAGGGACATCCGAATTGAAATAGAACGTACTTTGAACGAAATAGAACAGCATCTTGAGTGGGTGAGTAACGACGTCAACACCTTTAATCGAGGCATCCAGGCTGATGCTGAGCAAACGATTCTGAAGAGACGAGATATTATTCTCGCCAATCAAGGACGGGTAGCATCACTGGGTATCCCTCTCAAAAATCGACCCAATGCACCTCAGACTTACACTTTGCCTTCAGTAAGACGCAGAATCATACCTGCCCTTCCGCCCGCTTCAACAATGCCATATGAGCCCGAGCCTGCACTCGATTTAGAGAATTATGAACACATCCTTTCTGTCATTCAAAATATGGCTCAAGTTATGGAGCGCAGCCCTTCTGCGTTTAAGACGATGGGAGAGGAGGATTTACGTCAACATTTCTTAGTTCAGCTCAACGGCCAATTTGAGGGAGCCGCAACAGGCGAAACGTTCAACGTTGGTGGGAAGACAGATATCCTACTACGTGTAAACGGAAGAAACATCTTCATTGCTGAATGTAAGTTCTGGAAAGGCCCAAAGTATTTCCGCGAGTCTATCGACCAGTTGCTCGGATACACTGCTTGGCGGGATACGAAGACCGCAATTCTTGTATTTAACCGCGGCACTTCATTAAGTACTGTTCTGGCTGGAATAAGAGATGAGATCGAGCGTCACTCAAATTACAAGAGGACCCTTACGTGGAAACACGAAACTGGTTTCAGATATGTATTTCATCATACTGGAGACCCGAACAGAGAATTTATTCTCACGGTCCTAGTTTTCGATGTTCCTGGGGCAAATTGATCCAAACCCTCAGGTCTGTGGAAAATACGCAGTTTTTGAACTGCTACCAGACATATTTCAATCGGGACTTGCTTCCGATATTATTTGCCAGGTGAGATTGTGATTTCGTGGGAGCCATAGTGAAAATGTACCTCGCAGGTCCGCTTTTCTCAGAAGCTGAACGCGACTGGATGCGCGACCTAAATAAAGAAATCGAATCACTCGCTGCATCCCAAGGCCACCATGTCACCGTAATATGGCCCTACGATCTCATCACCCAGTGCGAAATTGAATCTCTCGGTGACAAAGCCAAACATGAAATCTTCTCACGATGCAAATCGCATCTCGACGATGCTGACATGCTTATCGCCGTTCTTGATGGTCCCCAGGTGGATGATGGAACTGCGTGGGAGATCGGATATTTTTTTGCCAGAAAATCACCAGAACAGAAGATTATTGGGATCAGGACCGATTTCAGACGAGCAGGCGAGAGTCAGGGTGGTGTAGTGAATGCGATGATTGAAATTTCGTGTGATTGGGTTGTGAGGAGCAGGGTGGAGTTGATGGAAGCGATTTTTCAGTTATTTTGATTCGAATCCCGAAGATATCTTTCCTACTTTCATTTCATGCATCGAAATAAGCTGATCAAGAAATTTCTTCTGTCATGCTTGTCAGGGTAGACGCCACTCATTCTTTCACCTGTATCGGTTCGAGCACAGCTTTGATATATTCCTCTGGGAGTTTCCAATACCTGGCGCCGTTGAGGATCAGGTTTTTGTATTCTGTGCCGGGCAAAGGAGGATTGGATTGTCGAGTTGCAAAATAGATTGCGACGGAAAGCGGGGAATCATATGTCCTGAACGAAACTTGATTTGACATTGGGTCAGGTCCCCCCTGGAATTGTCAACGACAGTTACATTGACGCAGTTCCGTTCAGGTTCTTTTCCTCATACAACCTTTTGCCATCGACAAATGTTGCCATCGGCGTCCTGCCCTGGCAGCGTTTTCCCTGATGGGTTCTGTCGCTGTTGTACCTGTCCATGAACTCGTCCAAGTCCTGCTGGAGCATCTCCAGATCCGAGTAAATCTTCTTCCGGAAAGCTATACGGTAGAACTCATTTAGCACAGTTTGATGGAACCGTTCACATATACCATTGGTCTGCGGACTTTTCACTTTGGTTTTGGTGTGCTCGATATCGCTTAGTTGCAAAAAGAGCTGGTTAGGATGGCGATCCGGAGCACCGCAGTACTCAGTTCCCCTATCGGTGAGAACCCTTAATACCGGCACGTCTTCTTTTTCAAAGAAAGGAAGGACACGGTCATTTAAGAGATCGGCTGCCGTGACCGGGACTTTGGCTGTGTAGAGCTTAGAAAAAGCCAGCGAAGAGAAGGTATCGATTGCCGTTTGCTGGTATATCCTGCCCACCCCTTTGAGGTAGCCGACATAAAAGGTGTCTTGGCTCACCAGATAACCGGGGTGCTCGGTTTGGATTTCCTCAGGATCGGACTCGCGCGATCTCTTGGATGCTTCGAGGGCGCAGAGCTGGGCCTCGGTATAGACGATCCCTTCCTTTGCCGCTCGATCCTCAAGGGCAACCAAGCGTTTTTTGAAAGTCTCCAGGCCGTGGCGCAACCAAATGCTTCGAACCCCACCGCCCGATACAAGGATGCCGGCTTTCCTTAGCTCGTTTGAAGTCCGCATCTGGCCATAAGCTGGAAATTCATTGGCCATCCTGAGTACGGCCTCCTCAATTTCGGGAGCAACTCTGTTTTTCAAGCAGGGTTTCCTTCGAGTCTTCTCGACCAAACCTTCGAGCCCGTGCTCATCATAAGCCTGTTTGATGTCATAGAAATGTTGGCGGGAAACGCCGTTGATCTTACATGCTTGCGAAACGTTGTTGAGGTATTCGGCGAGTTCCAGTAGACTTAACTTACGTCTTACGAGTTTTTCCTGGGTGGTCATAATGGTGCCCTCCTTTTGGATTGTTTGCCGACAATCTCCAAAAGGGTACCTGACCACCCTTTTTCATGCAAGGTGTCAACTCAAGTCCGTCTTCGAACAAATCATACGATCCGTTCATGAGTACCCTAACTGTCTGACGCACATAAGCATTCTCTGCTCGGCCGGACCTGAAGCCTTCGGATTTATCGAGGGGACTAATTTCTTGATCTGAAATCTCATAAACAACTCCCCAAACACAGCTGCCCTTTTGGGGGATGGCATCTGCGACCCCACAGTCACGCCCTTTTGAGTATCGAGTAAATGCCAACTGGTGATCAAGGAGAACTGCGATGCCATAAAACTCTGCAGATGGGCATCTATGTTTCATTTGGTTCCAGTCCAGGTTAGATCCATATGCGAAATAGTGCATTATTTCCCCTCCGATCTCTGGAGCGCCCCATCAAGCTGGCGTTTTTCTCGACCGTAAACTTTATCAAGACATTAGTCCGTTCTGAAATTTGCTTCCATTGATGCCATGAAACCACCCCACAGAACATTCGGCCCATACAGAAACCAAATGGAACTTTCAATTCTCCACTAATTCTGCACCCATTGAGGATTTTAAAATATTCGTCTGCTCATCCAAGATCTTTATCTGGCGTTGAACCGAATCCTGGATTATCCGGACCCGATCCAAAATCTTATCGCTGTTGTTTTTTATGGTGCCTACCCAAGTGGTAACTTCTGCAATGGTGCCGGCCTGCTTTTCAATTTCGCGAATTGCACGATCTGTGGTTTCGAAATCAATCTTTTGCGCTTCTTTTTGCTTCATTGCCCTGGTGCAAAGAGCCTTGGCAACCATCAGGCCGGCTCTGAGGAACACATCAGTTGCTTCATCCTCGGCATTCCATACAACCACGACATCGTTTCCGTAACGGCACAGCGGAGAGAGTCCCTCTGGCGCTGTCTTTCCAGAGTGTATGAAAAGTCCGACCTCCGCTCCCCGGTTTTTTCGCGCTGTTTCGATCTCTTCCAAAGACTTCTTGATATCGTAACTCGCGCTTTCCTTTACCTCGATAGCGATTGCAGCTCCAGCACCGGCATGGTCCGGCCCAAGGGTTATAACACAGTCACCGACTTTGCAGTTCTTGATAAGGCCAACGGTATTGCCTGTATCCTCCGCAATATCCCCGGTCTTCTGGCACTCACTATTGATGTATTGGAAAACTGCTTCCTCGAAATCATGCCCGTGAGTGGTTGACCGCCCGGCTTCACTTTTTCGAGCTTTGATGGCCTCCAGCGTGGAGACAATTTCTTGCTGGAATTTATTATTAGTCTCCCTGTGGCTCTCCAGTACATCCAAAAGTTCCTTCCTCATCCTTGCGAGAGCTGATGTTTCGGCGTCAAGGGAAAATTGGGAGGTGATTTGATTTTGGGCCGACTCCACCCGCCTGACTAATCTGCTCAGCGCCGAACTCTCATTATCGAGCGAGAATTCTCCAACCACCACCTTGATTCTTTCCTGCAAGCCATCGGAAATCTTCCCCTGGTTTTGGGTGAGCTCGCTGACGAGGCGAGATAATGCACCATTTTTATTGTCAAGCGAGAACTCGCTCAGAATGCGTTCACGCTGTGTGGATAGAACGGTCTCAACGGTTTGCCCGAGAGCGTTCAGAATCCCTTTGGATTCATCCGGGCTCAGGATTTTCATGAGTTGGCTATTTTCGCCCAAATGTGAAGAAAGAGTTTTGACCAGCTCCGAATCGACCGGTCCAACCTGACTTCTCAGGAGCCTTTCGATCTCACCATCTTTTTCCACCAGCCTTTTAACACGTTCGTTGAATTTCCCCCCTTCCGGATCGAAATACTCTTTCAGCGCATTTGCCAGATTAACCGTCGTAGATTGCTGGTATGCCGTCAGCTTACTTTCAAGACCGCTGATCAGACGATCTCCTTCGTTACGGATCACATCCGCATCTAGACGACCCTGCGCCTGCTTTAGAGCGAGAATCCCGATCCGTAGAGCATTTTTGGCAAACTCATTTCGTTCGCGGCCTTCTGGATAAGAACTTAGCTCGCTGATCAAATCTTGTTCGGTTATGATCAAGTCCAACCGCAAAGAAGCAGCACAAATTGCTTCCCGTTCCGGAGCGTAATCACTCGATGATGTTACCTCAATGACATTCATTTGAGTTGTCCTATTTCAGGCAATTTAACCACTTATCCGGACTACTTTCCCCGCAGTGACAGAAATTGTGAAACGAAAGAATGGAGTTGTCGCAATTATAAATTTAACGCGAAAGCCCTTTTTCCTCAAATGGCTGCCAACCAATTCACGGGCGCTTTTGTTCCCCTTTTTTTTCGCATCTCATCCTACTTCATCATGATTTTCTTTTCCTTTGATTTCGAGTTTTTAGATAGTGTTTCATCGATGAGTTCCAGCGAAATTGGGACGAATTGAGGAAATGCTTTGCGGATCACGTATTTTTCGAATGCAAATAACGCACAATCTATTTTTCTCAATGTAACAAACTGCTCACTTATTGATTTGTTTTTATTTATTGTGTCTAAAATAAAATATTTATATCCACCATGTTTGTTGTCATCGTACAATGATTTATCATTGGGAGCACCTCTAGTCCACAGTAATTTATCCTTTAATAACTTGTATGCAATTAATACTCGTTGATCGAAAAGTGGAAACCTATGTGGTGATAATAGTACATGTTTCCAAAATATATTACTTACTAATGTTTTAAATTTTAGTTTATATAGGTCGTCATCGAAGTTAGCCATGTTATTATGTAAATACAATAATGTGTATCTTTTATTTTGTTTAAATAGTTCCTTTTTTAATTTAATTTTCTCAAGATCTTCTTCGCCAAAATTTTTCTTTTTTTCAAATAACACCTCGACCCATGTATCATCGACCGGTTTGACCGGTTCGTCATAGTCAAAATTGCGTCCTGCAAATTTCCAATGGAATAACGCATCCATCCATGTACAGTTTTTAGGATCGTCATGGAATAACGCATCGTTCCATACATCATTTAGTTGTTTTGGATAATATTGATACTTACCCTTTTTTATACTGTTAAATATATGTGTTATGCCTTCAACATTCAGATTTTCCAGTTTCTTTAAACATTCCTTCTCTTTGTGAAGTTTATTTTTTTCAGAAGATTGGCGTTTATAATCGCTGTACATATTTTTTATTGCTATTATACTACTATCATTATTGTCTATTGTGAAAAAGAACTTTAAATATTTTGTAATGTCATTATGTGCAGCTTTTATATCGTTTCGATAGTATTCTTTCCACCACTTTTTACTCCACTCTAGTATCCCAACTTTCTTGAAATTCTCTGCTTCCGCATTGAGCTTAAAATCCTCTTTAATCTTAGAATTCACCTGTGTCCTCCATTGCATACAAAAGCACCGTCTTAGACAATTCGTTTATATTTTGAAAATGTCGTCCGAAAAACAACCGCAGCTTTAACGCAAAGCAAAGCCTGAGCGGCTCTCACGCTGCCTTCGATTTTAGCCATTTAAGGACAGCCCAGGTTGCCTCCAGATCCTCTCTGTTGTAAGTCAGGATTTCCTCCATCACTTTAGCTCTTTCCGCCGGGTCCTCAAGTTCAGTTGCCTCGATGTACTTCGCCATCGACCAATCGCCACCGTACTCGTCCTGGGTCCGTCCGAAACCTATGTACCTCTCAACCACTTTGAGGCTGTAGCTTGGAAGGGGCAAGGCAATCGAATCTCGAGCAATGGGTAGCAGGTCGAGCAGGTTCCTCTCGACTCTCGCCGCGATCCCTTCCGGATCTCCGTAACGGTCGGCATACATTTCAATGCGAACCCGCTCGTAATGGTGCCAATGGACAAAAGGAATGTCCCCGTACTCCACGAAAATATTCTGGGAAGCCTGAAGGAATGCCTTCCATCCTTCCCTGTCCCCCTCCTCGCCAAAACCGGCGAGAGCCGGTTTATAGTTGCCGGGCCTTTCTCCGAATACTTGCAATCCCCAGAGGTAAATCTTGTCAATCTCGTCCAGATGCGGAGGCAGTCCTTCCAGGTCGAACATGACGTAGTTTGGAAAGTCCGGTATCTGGGGCCGCGCAATCATTATTTCGTGCCCGGACGCTGTGGCCTTTGCCATTCGAAGAATTGAGGTCGCCGCTTTACCGACTTTCCTTGTCGCGTTACCGAAAGGGCGCTTTAGGTTGGCAAGCCTGTCTTCATCAAGGCCGCTCAATAGAGCATGGAAAGTCGTAAACCCGAGCCGGTTAAGCTCTGTGGCTAACCCCTGATCGACGCCATAAACCAGTGCAACGTCTTCTTCCTCTTTGGCCTTGAGCCAGCAGCGGTCGTGAAACGGGCACCCTCCACATTTCGTCCACCCAACAGGGCTGTAGGACTCCAATTCCGCATTTTTGAAATCAAATATTCTCCCGAGCAGTTTGAGTGCCCAGGCTCCGTTGTCATAAGGGATAGAAACGATTTCACCCGTTCCAGCATGGATTTGAAGGCCGGCAGGTTCTCGGCCGAAAACTTTCTGATAAAGCCAGCCGTAGAGCCCGAGTTGGAGAATTACTTCTGGATGCTCTTTCTCATTGATCCGGCGCGATACCTTCGAGTCTCTGATCAGGTAGTTGTCCCCTTCCAGGATGAGGAAGTCCGGCTCTCCCAGAACCTCGCATTCCGTGCTCCCGAATGTATGGATGGTTCGCAGGACCCCATGGTAAATTGCAGGGGTCTTTTTTCCCACTTCCTCTTTGGTGCATCTTTCCCGGTCTTCACGGGACCCTGAGCTCAAGTCGATGATTTCGGGGAATAATGAAAGGTGAGCTTGTTCGTGCCTCGCGCCGAGCTTCCGTATCACTTCGTCGTATGGGCTGGGTAATCCTTCTTCCAGGCCTTTCTGTCTGAGATATACCCGGTTTTCACATTTCGAGGGACGAAAGACCGTATAAAAATCTGAGGCCGTCAACCTGAGCATTCTCTTCTCCTTGCCCCGAGGCTTTCTTGGGGCAAACTGACAAAAGTCTTTTCAGCCATGATTGCTTCCATCCTAGATCGGCATCCGGAACTTTGCAGATTACTCGAAAAATGCAGATTCGCAAATTTCATGGACAAAACCCCAGCATCAAAGCTCAGGACCTCAGCTAACGAAAGTCCTCATACACGTTGGCAAAAATGTCGGATTCCGTCCATGTGCTGTCACCCACAATCCAACATTTTTCGATTGACGATGAGAGGACGGGAGTTTTGACAAAAAAAGCAGAACGAAAGCGAGTGCCATAACGTCCCGCAAGCATTTTCTTATTCCGATAGTGATCGAGTGCCAACTTCTCGTCAAAAGCGGCGAGATGACACATTACTACCCTGATGTTATTACCCCCCGGGAAATTTTCGGTTCGACACCTATCAATGTATCGTATAACTCCGTTACCGTATACTTTTCTAAGTATAACACTTTGCCGGTCCAGCAACGGGATGTTCTGAAAATCAAAACGGATGAAGGCACTCCACAAGAAATCACGATGGTCAACAAAGACATCTTCAATACTGGCCTTGAATTTTATGAGAATAGAGACGGTCTTTTCCTGTGTTCGGTTGTGCTCAACGGCATAGAAGCGGCCACCATCCTCATCACCACAGCAACAGAGCCCAATGTGTGGGGTCTCACCATATATATCCCTATAAGCCGGGTTATCCTTGGAGAGGATAGAGTCGATCCTTGAACGAACTTTTTGGATATCGGGTGTTTCGAACCGCCACCTCGCTCTTTCATCCCAGGACAGCCCATTGTCCTTGGTATTTTGCACCACCTCATCGGCCATATCTTCCGCCACTGCGATGCCTCGAAATAGGGTAAGCGATTTCATATCTGGATGAAACTCCTCAATGCTGTAGATGCAGGTTTATTAGTCGGTTTCAGAACGATATGGAAGGCAGAGTTCTATGTTCGACCTGTCTTTAATCGCATAGTATTGCTCAGAAATGGTCGGCAGCAAGTCGGAGCCTTGGAAGACAACTATCCTAAGTTTACAATCTTCATGGAGGCGGAGCCGGGGCTCCGAAAATTCAAACAGTGCCTTCCTGGGTGCGGTAAGGGCCGGATTTTGACTGACCTCTTCACCGCCCAGACGCTCATAAACTTCTACTACCTCCTCGTTTACCAGAACATACAACACTATCATGACGATAGCGTTTGGGACTTGCTGCCTGTCAGTTGTCTTCCAAACAGCTATTTGCTGGCACCCTCCCGATTCACACCTGTATAATATCAACATGAATCCGTTTTTCTCTATAAGTGTGATCATATGAGTGTTCCCTATAAGAAATATACACTTGACGAATTCGAACATAGGGCTACCTTCCCTTTGCGATGACTATTAAAAGGGGATCTCATCATTATCGGCTTCAGGTTCAGAGCCCTGATCATCGACCGGTGTCGATGCATCACGTTCAACCGCCCTGCAATAAGCAATGAGAATTTCCCAAAGTCGATAAGAAATGTCTCCTGTCAGCCACTTGATTTCGGATTCCATCTCTGCCTGTTGCATGAACTCGTATGCAACCTTCTCGGTCCAGTAATTCAGGTACTGAATAACATCGTCCCGCGCCTTTTCGAGTAGCTCCCTGTCCGGGTATCGCGGAAGGCGCAGTGCCATTGCTTCTTCCCAGCCGTGCCGCCCTAAATCATCGAGAGTCAGCTCCTTATCGGCCTTGGATGCGAGAGCTTTTCGGCGTTCCTCGGCCTTTGAGGTTACATTACATGTACCCGGACAGGTGGCGAAACAACATCGGTTGTCAATTTCATGTTTGCATTTCGCTTCTTTAGGGTTGAATATGAAAACCTTTCCCCGTTCCCTGTGCTCTCCCATAATGGTTCTCCATTCACGTAACTTCGAACAAACGAATCGCAATCAGAACGGTTTTGCTGGATTGTCTTTCATCTGCTGGATTTCAACATGGGTAGATTTGATCTCCTCGACAAACGTGGCATAAATGGTGGGGTGCAGTTCTCTGAGTCGTTTCCAGTCACAAGAATGAGACAGTCCTGTCACACACACCAATTCGTAATCCATGCCGTCAAGTTTGATTTGCATGGAGTAAACATCGAGGGCGGCAAGCCCCCGTTCAAGCTGTTCATTGAGCGCTTTCTTTGCTCGTTCGAGATTAGTGATCAAGTCTTCCAGTTTGAAATAATCACTGATAATTTCCTCGATACTGCCGTATTTGTGTGTATTGGATTCCGAAGGTTTAACTAGCCTCAACTTCGAAGTTCGAGAAGTCCCTTCAGCTTCGTGAAATTCTTCCATCTCGTCTCCCTCCCACTAAGGTTTTGATGACGTTCCAAAAGTGGCCACTTGCATACGCCGCAATACCGGAAGAATGATTTGATGCCGCTAACAAGTTAACGGCTGCCGTTTCTGCCCCCATTGCATACAGGAGCCCCCTGGTGCCAGACCCACCCGATTAGCCTAATGATCCATTTGCCGGAAAACAGGAAAAGTGAACGAGCGCATCGTTCCACAGTAGCCCCGATCCGATAAGATCGCCAGCCTCGACCCTGAGGTCTTCACCGGCGCCGGGAGAAGAGTGCTTTGAGAATGAAGCCATTTTTACCTCGGCCCACCACCCATCTGCAAGTTCTCCGGACACGCCCGGGAGATCATCATCCAGCAGTACCTCGCAGGCGAAACTTCGGACGATTTTCCTCAAACATTGTCTGAAAAGATCATGGGTGGCCAGGAGCTCAAGCCCCAAAATGCCGGCTCTTGAAATAAAGATTGCGCCGATTTGATTGTCCATCGAAGGGGTCGCCTCTACGAACGATTCGATCTGGTGGGCGACCTTGGCACGGCAAGCACGAAAATCCGAAGTTGCGGACTTTGCCTGGAGTTCAGCCATCCAAAAGTTTACCTGGTCCCAAACAGCCTCCTGGTTTCCCTCGAAGCTCTGTTCGCGCATCAAACTCGTCTTGACTCCCGCCTTCTGCACAGCACGGGATTTTGCCCGGAACACAGCCTCCCCGGAGACAAAATCCGCCCGGTTTCGAGTCCAGCGGCCAGCCTCCATGCAGGACACGGGAATATCCAGAGTCTCTCCCGCTGGGATGATAACGCTAATGTTGACGATCCGGTTTTGTTTTCCGCCGACAAGTTCTTCGCCATCCAGAAGCAACACCGGTTTGGAACCAGTGTTTTCTGTCCGGAGCTGCGGGACAGAGCCGCTTTCGCTGACCTCGGTGATTCTGAAACCTTCGAGTCCTGGCTTTAAAAGCTCCAGCTCAGGGATCTTTGGGGCGCTTTCGCAAATAAGGGGGATAATTCCGAGCCCGTGGATAAGAACGGGTTTTTCTAGGATCAAATCTTTGGGGATTACTTCGTTCAGATGCATAATGTTGTATCCTCCTTGCTAAATTGAACGTTTGAGAGTAGAGATTAGCACGAGGATGCGTCAAAACCTGGCGCATTTAAGAAATAAATCATGATACGGCTGAAAAAAGTCATGCCAAGGGCTGGCTCAGATTTTTCCTGGAGGATCCTCTATGTGGGAAAAGCAGTTGATAAGAGTATTAGCGGCAGTCGACATATTGTCCTCGAAGTCAGGGGCAACAAAGCAGGAGTTAGTGGAAAGACTTGATGTGAGCATAAGAACCATAGATAGGATTTTTGCGGATTTGCGGGCATTGCAAATCCCGCTCGACGATGAGTGGGACAGTTTGGCGGGAGAGAAACGTTGGCGTTTGTCGGAAGACTACGCGATTAAGCTTCCGAATATTACAATCCCCGACCTCCGGCTGACATCTGCCGAGCTTATCTATATTCATCTTATCCGAAGTCAGGAAAGGCTTTTGCGCGGTACAGGGATCGAGACGACAGCCGGTTCGGTATTAAATAAGTTTTCGTTCTTTGTGCCCGGCAAGTTGTCCAAGGAAATGAACAAGGCCGGTACGCTTTTTCTGGCATCGGGGAAGTTTTCAAAAAACTACAAAGGCAAAGAGACGATCATAGATGACCTGGGGAAAGCAATGCTTAAACAAAAGCGCTGCTCGGTGGAATACCACTCGTTCAGTTCCGGTAAAAGAAGGGACTATGACCTCGCTCCGTTAAGGTTTTTTGAAAATAATGCTGGCCTTTATATCTTTGCCCATATCGCAGATTATGATGAAATCCGCACACTGGCCGTAGAGCGAATCGAGGGGCTGAAGATAACAGAAGTTTCTTTCGATTACCTCGAAGACTTCGATCCAGAGAAACTGCTCTGCTCGTCTTTCGGCATAATTGTCGACGAGCCCATCCAGGTGAAAATCAAGTTTTCAAAGGCAGTCGCCCCATACATCAGGGAACGAACCTGGGCTCCCGATCAGTGCATCACCGAGAACGAAACGGACGGTTCTGTCGTCCTTGAGATGAACATTTGCGGCTGGCTCGACGTAAAGCGCTGGGCACTATCCTATGGCGCCGATGCGGAAGTTCTCGAACCCCCAAAGATGCGGAAAGAGATTATGGAAGAATTGAAAAGCTGTTGCACCATCTATCGCGTTGATGAGAGATAGTGGACGTTTGCTCTACGCTTTTGCCGTGTCCACTAATTTTTCCCCCGAACCGTGGATCATCACTTCCTCTTCCCAACTTTTGTAAATTTCCATAAAAAAAGTTTGCGGCTCGTTCCGCGCACACAAGCTTCAAGGTAGCGCTGAGCGCCTGGGTATCCCCGACCTGCCACTTTGAAAACGCTTTAGTCCAACGTAGAAACCCTTGCCCTTAGGGCAAGGTCAGAGTTCAGTGGCTCTGCCATCTGAACGGCTCATCTGCAACATGCGAGGCCAAGCTCTCCCCACCAAGAAGAGATGGGACGCCGAACGTCGCACTGAGAAGCAAGACGCCTTCAATCTGATAACGCAGATGCAGACTCTTTCATTCGCAAGGGAGCAGAGCAGAAGAGTTTATTGGCGCCGGTCAGGAATCCAGCCAAATTGAACGGTCAGAAAGATGGCCAGGGCTGATTTTGGGCACACCAAAACGACTTCGCGCAAGCGATTATTGGTGGAGAAACAAGATTTGATCAGAACGGTCTAAGGCTACTGTTATAAGGCTCCTTGTTAAGGTTGGTCGAGACCTTGGCTCTTTGTCAGGCTGGGAGATCGGAAAACTGTTTTTCACTCCTGGTGGCCAGGAAACCCTCTCTCCAGACAAGATAGATATCCAAACTCTCAACGACGGTTTAAGTATAGAAGTAATTGACAACCGGGTAAAAGGATTTTGCTTCAGGAATCAAAAGAAGTAGAGCCCCTTGGAAGAAAAAGCACTTCGCGTGCGCGAACTGAAGAAAAAGGAAGAAAATGTTGCCTTAAACCGGCCAGATTGGCCCGCTTTTCGACCGATCAAAATGGCCCCCTTTCTCACCGGTGCCGATAAGAGTTATCGAGAACTGTTCAATTGAGGGCTGAAGCCTGAGGGTTATGGACTCTTCGGGGTTTGGTTGAATTCGATATTCTGTATTCCTCTACACTGAAAATTGCTTTTTTGGCACATGCTCTTGACTTTCGCAGGGGCGAGATTTAAGATTTGCTAGCACTCTCTCATGTCGAGTGCTACTATTTTGTCAATCTTCGGGCATCCAATTAAGTTGGGGTGAAAGGATGTATCATTAATGTTCCTAATAGAATCTAAATTCCAAGATTGCTTTGGTTCCTTCTTTGCCATGGAGTTCTCTCTAACCAACGCTGCGATGGGAATGGGGGATCCACCACTACTAAATGGCCTTGATACTGGAATTGAGGAGTATTCCCAATTAATTGGGAAGTCTGTACCCTCCAGGGCAAACAATCTTTCAGATGATGAGGAGAAAGAGCAGAAGCGTAAAAGAGCGAAGCGCGCAAATGAGATTTTCAGGAACATCGGCAAGAGTGCGGGATTTTATCCGTTCTTCTTTGATAAATTCCTCATATGGAGCGACTATGTTGAAGGAAAGCTAAACGAGGAGGAGTTTACGGAAAGAGTTCGTGAAGAGGTGAGGATAAAAGCAGAATCGCTGCAGAATTGACGAATTGCATGAAGCCACGAGTTACACCTCTGGCCCTCGATGTGCCGCTGACTAATTCATCTTCGCCCGCAAAACTGCAGAACATTTAAAAGTCACCACCCTCCTTGGTGCAAGCGACATAGGCTCTCCTGTGTAAGGATTTCTGCCTTTACGTCCCTGCTTTTCTTTCACACAAAATTTTCCGAACCCGCTGATGAGAACGTCTTCGCCGTTTTCGAGAGATTGTTTGATCAGCTCGAAGATGGTGTCGATGATCTTGGCTGAGTCGGTCTTGGTGAAAATGTTTTGGGCGAAGAGTGTTTCCACAATTTGGGCTTTGGTGAGGGTCATTGAATATTCCTTTTATTGGATGCTTGGTCTGCCGGAAGATGCCTTAGCGTGATTCTAGGTGGAGAGCAAGTAACTGTATTGAATAGTTGAGGTTTCCTTGCTGGTCGCGGAATCAGCCGCTCATTTCTGATCCGAGATTCTTTCCGGAGCCAGACAGAAAATAGCACCTCAACCCATTGGCCGGTCAAAACCCTCTCTTCTCCTATTCTGTGATATATTCTGCTGCACTTCGGAAATGGATTTTCAAAGAGGATTCCATGCTCGCAGAGCTTCAAGGACAGATCGAGAGGATCACCTTCACCAACGAAGAAAATGGTTTCACCATTGCAAAAGTGAAGATCCCAGGTCGGCCAGATCTCGTCTGTGTGGTCGGAAATCTCATGGCCCCCATGCCAGGCGAAATCATCAAAATGCAGGGAGAGTGGACAAACCACCCAAAATTCGGTGAGCAGTTCAAGATAGCCTTTTACAAGTCAATGGTTCCAGCCTCAGTCAATGGCATTCAAAAATACTTGGGCTCTGGTCTCATAAAAGGGATCGGCCCAGTTATGGCAAAGAGGATCGTCAAGAAATTCGGAAAAGACACACTCGATGTTATCGAAGCCGATGTCGAAAAGCTATCTGCGGTCGAAGGGATCGGAACAAAGCGCATCGAGATGATCAAAAAAGCTTGGGCTGACCAGAAGGAAATCCGTGAAGTGATGGTTTTCCTGCAAGGCCATGGCGTTAGTTCCGGATACGCAACCAAGATTTTCAAGCAGTATGGGAATGAAGCAATCAAAGTGGTGAAGGAAAATCCCTACCGGCTGGCAACGGACATCTTCGGGATTGGCTTTATCACTGCTGATAAGATTGCAGAAAACCTTGGATTTGGGAAGGACTCTGAGCTTCGGGCACAAGCAGGCATCCTTTACGTTCTTCACGAGCTTTCCGATGAGGGGCATGTCTATTACCCTTACGAGCCACTCATTGAGAAATGCGAAGAGATTCTCCAGACAGACCGAGAGATCATCGCAAAAGCAATTGGGACGATAGCTGTGGAGAAAATGATCGTAATCGAAGACCTGTCCGATCCGGACAACACCCAGGAAAACAACAAGGCTATCTACTTGGCGAAATTTCACCTCTCCGAAACAAGCATAGCCAAACGACTGAGGAATCTCATAAACAGAGCGAAGTCGATCAGAGAGATTGATGCCGATAAGGCGGTCCAGTGGGTCCAGGAAAAACTCGAAATCACCTTGGCTGTTAAGCAGGTAGAGGCCGTGAAGTGTGCTTGCCGATCTAAGGTTATGGTGCTCACGGGCCAGCCCGGCACCGGCAAGACGACCATTATCAATTCTATCCTCAAGATTTTCAAAGCTCTCGGTGTCAATATTCTCCTGGCTGCCCCAACTGGGAGAGCGGCAAAACGAATGAGTGAAGCCACAGGGTATGAGTCAAAGACCATCCATAGGCTCCTTGAGTACAGCCCGAAAAAAGCTGGTTTTCAAAAAAATGATGAGCATCCGTTAAACTGCGATTTGCTTATCGTGGATGAATTCTCAATGGTGGATTGTATTTTGATGCACCACCTGCTTAAAGCCATTCCTTCCCATGCGACCTTCATCATGGTCGGAGATGTCAACCAGCTTCCCTCTGTCGGCGCCGGCAATGTCCTAAATGACGTAATCTCATCTGGAGCCGTTCCCGTGGTGGAATTAAATGAGATTTTTCGTCAGGCTCAGCAAAGCTCAATCATCGTGAATGCCCATAAGATCAATGCCGGTATCGTTCCCTCTTTTAAACCCGCACAAGGGGAGCTTGACGATTTTTACTTCATCCAGCGTGAAGAACCCGAAGAGGTTTTGCAAGTTATTCTGGAACTTTTGAAGGAGCGGATTCCAAATCGATTCGGGTTTGATCCCATAGATGACATTCAGGTTCTGACTCCGATGCACAAGGGGACAGTGGGCGCAGGAAACCTCAATGCCGAATTGCAAAATGAGCTCAACCCGTCAAGGGACGATGTGACCAGGTGGGGCCGGAATTTCCGAGTTGCCGACAAGGTCATGCAAATCAAAAACAACTATGACAAAGAGGTCTTTAACGGAGATATCGGCCGAGTCACAAAGATCGACCAGGAAGCTCAGGAACTGACCATCTCATTTGATGGCCGGGAGGTGGACTACGATTTTGCCGATCTCGATGAAGTCGTGCTGGCTTATGCCGTTTCAGTTCACAAAGCACAGGGATCACAGTATCCTGTGGTTGTCATTCCCGTTCATACTCAACATTATGTACTTCTTCAGAGAAACCTGATCTACACAGGGATTACTCGTGGACGGGAACTGGTGGTGATGGTTGGAACCAGAAAGGCTTTGGCCGTAGCCGTCAAGAACAACAAAACGCAGAAGCGCTATACCCGATTAACCCAGAGACTGATTGGGGTTGGTGCAAAAACGAAGACAGGAGATCGTAGTGAGCATCGAGAAAGCGACAGCGTTTAAACTTCTCGAAGAAACTATCGGAGTTCCCATTAAAATTCTTTCGAATGAGTACGAAGAATTCCCTGTTGGCGACAATCAAGTCAATTCATACCAGAAAATCGTGTTCCAAATAGAGGAAGAAGAACCAGATAATTGGGCAATCGGAATCCTCTTCACTCTTTCCCTTATGTCGTTCACGTATTCGGCGCCACGGGGGTATTCTGAAAATCTTTTCATTCCGGATGAAGAGTGGAATTTTTCATATTTCGTTGAAGGGCTTAGGTTTGAAAACGGGTCCATCTGCTTCACCAGCGATTATGTTTCTGGACGGCTTATGAAAACAGACATTCATTTTGCACCTGGCGGCAAAGTCACTCTCACTACCCGAAATAGAGCACGGGGCGCAGAAAGATGGTTGCTCAATCTCCAAGGGAAGAAGCATATCGAAGCAGTGAAGTGATTCGGATCTCCCGGGGCAAGGATAGAGCAGGCAGGGATGGGATGAATGCCTCTATGCAAAACTCCCGGGAGTTTTGCTTAATGAATGCCCAGATCGTCGAGTGAGGAGAACTGGAAGTGAAGAAATAAAGTGGGATCGGTCAGGTGAGCCAGCACAAGTGGACAACCCGATGGACAACCTTTGGCATGTATCTGGATGTATCTGGAATCCGTTGATGTATCTGGGAAGCCGCTAAAACATTGGGGGGTATCACTATTGCGCCAGCCTTTCACGCCGGCGACGCCGGATGACGGAAGAGTCTTTGACCTTATTCAAAAAGCCAAGGAGAGGTTGGGGTGGTCTCGCATCTCTAAACTGAAATCCATGAGGTCCTCAGCCCCAATGAACCTTTCCCCAAACTTTCCCCATACAGACTGAATTTCAACGTATTTCGCTGTACTTTAACGGACTCTGACCAGATGGAAAAGAGAACTTATGCCTTTGTAATTGCTTGAATTTAGCCAATTTTTTAAACTGGCTGCCTAGGGCTCCATGCGGGTTCGAAGCCCGTCTCCCGCTCCACATCTACGGAAAATCATAAATGGTATGGTTGCGGTTTTGTTTTTTTGGGGCTTTCAGGGCTATCTTGGAAGCTTCTTTTTTTTGGTGCGGACCGTGCAAGAATCGAACTCGCAATGATATAGCCTGGACAAGGGTTTACAGCCTTCCGCACGACTTGTGCGACACCGAAACGGGGACACTGGATTTGAACCAGCGAACAATTAGATGGAGTAAGTCTTTGCTGGGGGGCAGGAGCCACAGGGGGTACACCGTAGTTCAGACGGCAAGAGTTGAACCCAAGTTGTGCTGACAGCAACGCAGAATTCTGAGGTTTTGAAACTAAGCTGGAACTTTCAAGTGTGGAGGATCATTTTCCGATTATGCTGGTACGTTCATAAGGTTATTTCTGAGCGTCTTAACTCCACATGGGGCCAGTATGAAGCGGAATTCGCACAGCTTTATCTTGATCGGTATCGGATGCTGTCTCGTTGTTTATCTCTGGAAAGCCCTCGCGCCTGATGTGCCGCCTGAAGCCCGTCTGTCTGATTTGGAGCGGAGCGTCTTTGCTGAAATTAACCAACAGAGGCGCAATAACGGCCTGACCGATCTAATCTGGCGCGAAGACGTTGCCCGCGTGGCTCGACTCCACAGTTGCAACATGGGTGGTCGCGAATTCTTCAGCCATGAAGATCCTCTTGTAGGAGACCTCAAACAAAGATTAATAAAATTGGGCGTAAACGACTGGACCTCCGCTGGGGAGAATATCTTTAAGGAAACCGGGGCGTATGATCCTGCCGGGCAAGCCGTTAAAGGTTGGATGAATAGTCCAGGTCACCGCAAAAACATTCTGAATTCTGCATTTACTCACACTGGGATTGGCGTTGCCTTCGGGCATGACAATTTCCTATATTTTACGCAGGATTTCATCCTTCCTAAATAATTTGGTTTACATTCTTTCCATTGAAACGGGGAGTCGAACCCCGTAGCACATAGACCCGGAGCCACTCTACAGGGCTTTGAAACACCGGTGAAACAACGCGCGTGATCGGGAAGGATTGCAGGAGTTGAACCCAAGGCCTCCGGCATCGGGATAGACCGCCTGACAAATGCTGCCATGTGCCAAAAATTAAGATTTTTGACACAAGAATCCGCGTCTGTGATATCAAGGGCTTGGCGGTGTCATAAATTAGGGACAAAAGACAACATGAAAATAGGCTATGCGCGGGTCTCAATCGATGACCAAAACCCCGACTTGCAATTGACGGCTTTGAAGCGGGCAGGGTGCGGCAAGATATTCACCGATAAGGCCACGGGTACGAACACCAAACGGCCAGCGCTGGAAAAATGCCTTAAGGCTCTCAAGGCTGGCGACGTGCTGACGGTCTGGAAGCTTGACCGGCTGGGCCGGTCGCTGCGTGACCTTATCGCCCTGCTGGATGATCTTAAAGCGCGGGGCGTGGCTTTCCAGTCTTTAACGGAAGCAATCGACACGGAAACGCCTACGGGCCGCGCCATGTGGCAAATGGTCGGCATCCTCGCGGAGCTTGAACGGTCGTTAATTCAGGAGCGAACAAAAGCGGGCAGGGCGGCGGCTGTGGCTCGCGGGGTGCGGATGGGCCGCAAGCGGTTGCTGTCCGTGCAACAGGTCGCCCACGCCCGCAAGCTGATAGGGCAGGGGGAAGGCCCTAACAATGTGGCTCAATCGCTCAACGTCTCGCGCCGGACGCTCTACAGGGCTTTAAGCGGCACAATTGCCAGCGAGCAAAAAAGCCAGTAAAAACAACGGGCGAAACTTCACACTTTGTTGTAAAATGTCCAGTTAGGAACCTTTGGGAAAGCTTAAATTACGTTCGGCCACGTATTATAGTCTCATAATGTGTGCAGGAGTGATTATGCAGAACATTTTACAAGTTTTTCCAATTATTGGCATTTTGGGTCCCTTCATTTTATTCATATTATGGGTAGCCACAGATCGACGCAATAAGGGATATATGCTTACCGGATGTGTGCTTGTTGCTTTATTTGTGCTTGCCTATTTATGGAGAGACAGCATAACTGAGCTTACTGTTTCGCATATTGGAACGATAAAAAGGGCGGCAACACAAGCAACTAACGATGCCAATGCAATAGCTGAAGTTCGCAAGCGCGTAAATGAGATATACGAAGAGTTAAATGACAAAGTGAAGAATGCTAATAAGAACGTAACCAATCTTGAAAAACTCACACACTTTGTTACTACAGTTGTGCTATCCCAAGTTGACGATAGAGACGCCTTTGATAATCTTGTGGCATTGTCAAAGGATACCAGTTTTGAGTTGAAAGAATTAGCAAAAAAAACATATGAATCTGTATTGATGCAAGAAGATGGTAAACTTTTTATGCCACGATCTGATCCTAACTTTAAGGCTGGGGTTGATCCTAACAAAATACCTATCGATGAAGTGATCCAACAATATTGGAAGACTGATGCAACACACTTTGCATATCCAATTGCAACTAGGGTTAATGTATTGGGATATATATGGAAACGTGAAAATATCTCTAAGGCAAAAAAAATGGACTTCATGCTTCAAGTATTATCGAATGATAAAAGTATAAAGTGTGTGTATAATGCACAGTATTATTTCAATGAAGAAGCACACCTTGATTTCAATGCATTAATAGACTTGGATAAATACAAAGAATGGTGGTCTACTAATAAAGACAAATATAATTAAATGGCTTTGCTCCTGCTCAGTGCCTTTTGCTTTTCTAAAAACTGGACAAATGACCGTAAATTGTCCCGTATGCGCGGGGAAGCGGCCCGCAAAGCCGCAATTTTCCTAGGACGGCGAAGTGGCAATTCTGGACAAAAAAACAAACGCTTGTCATTTTGTCCCGTTTCCGGCGTGTCGGTCAGCCCGCAAAGCTAGGCACGATGCGGGGGCGGTTTTCAGAATAGGGACAGTTTACGCTCATTTGTCCAGTTTCTTTTTCGACTGTTAAATCCTCTCCCTAATGTGCTTTCTTCCTCCCACCCTGTGATTTTTTTTTGGTACCACAAGGCTCGCCTTCCAACACAATGACCTTTGTATTTTCAGAAATGCCGCATTGGCGCAGATGTTGATTCCACTGTTTCTCGGTTTGAAACCGGTTAGTTTCATAAATGACGAAAAAGAGGCGCAACCACTCGGAGGAAACATATCCCCTACTATCAACTAAGATCTCATCGGTAATCCGCTGTATGTCTTCCTGCTTTGACATGAATTTGTACTCGATCAGCGTCTTGAGTGATTGAATGCCGGTATCTGGCACGTAACTTTTAGTTTGTTTCATAATTGGTGGTTTATGCTTAAGATCTGGAAAAACGCATTTCAGGATGGCCTCAATTCGCAAATGCACATCGTTCTCATCTTTGGGGGGAGTTGAGAAGACAGTTGTATCTGTGATGACGTTACGAACACCCCGTATTATTTCTAGTAGGTCCTTTGTAACTGAGGTTGCATTTTCTTTTGGAAAAAGGTTTTCCAGTGCCTCTGCGAGCGGTTGTATTCTCATGAGTGCCACAGAATGAGGATCGCCATCTGGGTCTGATTGCAATTCTAGAAAACCTTTTTCCAATTCCTTCACTTTTGAATATTCATCATAAACCATCTTACGGAGTTCCGTAAGTTCAAGAGCCTCAGTTAAAGTCAATAGCTGCAAAAAGCACGACTCAATCAACGAGTAAGGGCTATTCCGCCATTCATCTTCATCTGCCATAGCCCAATGATAAAAATTTGAATTAGCGCGCTGGATTTGTACAATAGTATTTCGAATTGCCTCTTGAATATCTATCGAAGTTTTCATTTTTGTCTAAATCCTTCCTTATAGCACCCTCAACAAAAAGGAAGATGGTTTTACATAACTGGACAATATACAACAAAGTGTGAAGTTTTGCCCGTTGTTTTTACTCGCTTTTTTGCTCGCCGGCGATTTCGTAATTCTACGCCGTATCAATGCTCTATCCTTCAAAGGATAGGTTAGTCCGCTCATCTTTGTCAAGCCGGTCTGTCTCTGCGAAATCCATAAAGAAGTGAAAGACTGTAAGGCTTGAGGTGGAAAAGGCGGAAATCGGGGTGAGTGCCGGCTTGGCTCAGAGCCGCCCACGACGGAGAAGCGGAGCAGCCAAGTGCATAGCGCCGAATCATCCGCTAAACTCCCCTCAGTCTTCCTGGTCATCTTATTAGCATCCTCAACGGCTTCCAACGAGTAAGGGGGCTCCGTTTGACCAGTTATAACCCCGCCCCAGATAAACGAACAATGCTGGCAAGTTCCCGGTCCGAAACCACGCGGTCTCGCATTGAGGTCAAGCACGCCGCCGACAGTACTGTAACTCCGGACCATATCAGGATCTCATATCAGCGTTCGAACCGCTCTGTTGGCTTTCATCCAAAAACGTCGTATCGCACAGCCGCGTGTTCTCGTGAAGGAGTAGCTCTCCAAAAAACACTCGCGCCCTGGGTGCGTAAAGCCGATCAATTGCTTGAGACCTTCAAATCTCTCTCGAAACCCCATTTCAGATGCTTTATTTTCGAATCGTAAAATTTGTAATTCCCCCCAGGGTTTCGACCTTGGGCTGCGAAGCCCCCTCGTGGGGCTTTTGCTTTATGGGAGGGAGATTTTCTCTCGCCAAGCCTTTGGGAGGGGACGCGCGCGGCGCAATGCGGGCTTGCCGGCGTGGCGAAAGCGCTCTGGTATAAGTCGCGTGCCGATTTTGTTATTTGAATGGCCCCAAATATTCAATAAATAAATACATTTTCCCCCGCGCCCTCCGGAATTCGGCCACACGGAGCCGCGAAGCGGCGAGGGGGTGTGGGGGTCCGTGACCCCCGCGCTTCTACAGGTTTATCTTGAGCGCAACGTCGTAAAAGTGGGCATAGTGCTGTCCCCACGCCCATGCCTGCCCCTCTTCCGGGCCCGGTTTTCCGATTCCAGGACTGACCTATATCGAGTCGCGTCCGCGCAGACCAAACCTGCCGAGCCGTCTGGCGCTCTGGAACGAAATTTGCTTCAGAATCTCGGGAAGGAAGGCCTGCCGGCGTTATTGTGCTTAGCTGTGGCGCTGGGCTGTCTGCGGACATCCGGCGCTGCCGGGAAGGGAGGGGACGTTCCATGATCTGGCTTTTGATTATCGGGATTGCGGTCGGTCTGTTCACAACCAGGGTCATTAGAGTAGGGCGCGGGGATGGTTACCTGCCCGACGTGGAGGATGAGGGGGAGAGCTGAAGCGGGGATTATCCGGTCTGTTTTGCGTAGTTTCCCCGGCTTGAAGGTTGCGCCATTGCTCCGGCCGTCAAAACGCCAACGCCTATATATTGCCCCACAGAGCACATAGGTCTGTCCGGGTCCCCGTGTTCGCTTTTCCCCAAGTCCTGCCTTGCTATCCCTGGGTTCTTATTGCGGCGGCAATTTTTGCCAGTGTTTTCTTTGCGTCGCCGAAAACCATCATTGTATGCGGCGATTTAAAAAGCTGATTTTCAATACCGGCAAATCCCGGGTTCATGCTGCGTTTAAGGACGATCACGGCCTTCGACTGGTCCACATTGAGAATCGGCATCCCGTAAATCGGGCTGCCCGGCATATTCTTTGCCGCCGGATTGACCACGTCGTTGGCGCCCACTACGATGGAAACATCCGTTCTTTGAAAATCATCGTTGATCGCGTCAAGCTCGTAGAGTTGATCGTAAGGCACATTCGCCTCGGCAAGAAGAACGTTCATGTGCCCGGGCATCCGTCCCGCAACGGGATGGATCGCATACCTTACCTCAGTGCCGATCTTCTCCAGCAGGTCCGCTAGATCGCGTACCGCATGCTGGGCTTGGGCCACAGCCATTCCGTAACCCGGAACCACAATCACCGAATTGGCAAACTTCAGCAGTTCCGCGGCGTCATTGGGTGTACCCTCATGAGCTGTCGCATCGCAATACTCCCCTTCGCATTCCTGTATGACGGTCGCTCCGAAAGCTCCGAATATGACGTTTTTGAAGGAGCGATTCATGGCTTTACTCATGATGACTGCCAGGACGAATCCGGAGCCGCCGTCCAGGGCTCCGCATACAATGAGTACCGGATTGTTTAAGGCAAAGCCGGTGGCCGCGGCGGCAAGACCCGCGTAAGAATTGAGAAGGCAGATGACGACGGGCATGTCGGGTCCTCCGATGCGGACGACCAGAAGAATGCCCAGGAGCAATCCTGCCGAAGCAAGTGTGTAGAACAACATCTGCTGGTCCGGTCTCGCGATCAGAGTGGCCAGAATCAAAAACGCAACCGCAAGAATGCCCAAATTCATCACATTTTGACCCGGAAACGTTTGCGGCCTGCCCGGCAAAACCCCCATCAATTTTCCAAAGGCCATCAAACTTCCCGTAAACGTAATGGCTCCCAGCAATACCTCAAAACCGACGGCGCCCATGTCAAAAGGGCTGAGCCGCAGGTAATTATTGAAGTATTGAACAACACCGACCAGCGCAACCGCAAGGCCGCCAAAAGCATGCGAGAGGGCAATCCGCTCCGGCATTTTCGTCATGGGGATCCAACGGCCCATTGGAATTCCGATAACCGTTCCGACCGCAAGCCCCCCGAGAATCCAGTCGTAGGTAACGATCCTTCTGTTCAAAAGTGTGCCTGTCACGGCTATAAGCATCCCGCACGCCGCCAGGCGCATTCCCTTTCGCGCGGATTCCGTACGTGAAAGGCCGCGCAATCCCAGAAGAAAGAGGATCGAAGCGATCAAAAGGGCGATCAGGTACGCGATTTCCCTGGGATCGACCCCCGCCATGTAATCATGAACGTTCATGCTTGGTGCTGCCTCCCCTCTTAAACATTTTCAGCATCCTGTCCGTAATGAGAAAACCACCCACGACATTGATGGATGCTGCAGCCACCGCCACCGCGCCGAGGACCGAGCTGAGTGTGTTCAGGCCCTCCCCGGCAATGATCAGTGAGGCCACGAGGGAAATACCTGAAATAGCATTGGTAAAAGCCATGAGCGGCGTATGGAGGAGTTGGGGGACATTCGAAATTGCCTGGTAGCCGGCAAAAATAGCCAAGGCGAAAATGTAAAGCAAGATAATGGAACTGCCGCATTCCATATCGTTATCTTCTCCTTTTATTTAAAAAATAAGACCCGTTAAAAGGAAACAATGGTCAGGCTCAAACACCTCTGACGGCCGGGCAAAACTTTTCAACTCCCCTGACTGCCCGGTCAACCCGAATAATGTTTGGAAATCGTCTCATTAATGATTTTACCCTGGTGGGTGATCACGCATCCTTTTATGATTTCATCGGCAAAATTCAGCTGGAATTGACGCTCTTCGGGGTTCCAGAATTCGGTGAGCAGGTTGAACATGTTCGAAGAAAACATCTGGCTGGCATGTACGGGCACGTGCCCCGGCAGATTGGACAAACCGATTATGAGCACCCCGTTCGCGTCGACTTCCTCATCCAGCCGTGAGCCGGCGACATTGCCGCCGGTCTCCACCGCCCCATCCACGATCACCGATCCTTTCGGCATGGCCCGGACCATCTCCTCCGTTATGATCAGAGGGGCCTTGCGGCCGAACACCTGGGCGGTGGTGATCACGACATCGGAGCCTGCGCATACACTTGTCATACCCTTCCGCTGCCTGGCCAACTGCTCCTGGGTCAAGGCTTTGGCATAACCGCCGCTGCTCTGTCCGGTTTCCCCAACGTCGATCTTGACGAATCGGGCTCCCAGAGACTTAATTTGTTCCTCCACCTCCGGCCTGGTGTCGAAGGCTTCCACGCGAGCCCCCAGCCGTTTCGCGGTAGCAATGGCTTGAAGGCCGGCTACACCCGCTCCAACGACAAATACACGGGTCGGTGAAATCATGCCCGCCGCTGTCATCATCATCGGGAAGATCTTGGAGAGACGCTCGGCGGCCAAAATGACGGACACATACCCTGCTAGGTTGGCCTGGGAACTCAGAACATCCATTTTTTGGGCACGGGTGATGCGAGGAATCATTTCAAGGCTGATGGCTGAGACTCGCCGATCGCGCATGGCTTCGATCAGCGCCTTGTTGCGAAACGGGTCCAAAAGACCGATGCTGACCGCGTCACGCTTAAGGGTTGGGACCTCTTCGAGGGACAGGCCTCGAACGCTCAGCACCATGTCGGCATTTTCGAGCAGGCCCTTCCGGTCTGAAACAACTGATGCCCCTGCCATCCTGTAATCCTCGTCCGATATATCCAGCGGCTTCCCTACGCCTGATTCCGTCCGGATCTCGGCCCCGGCCTTGGCCAGCTTGGCGATGTGTTCAGGTATGAGCGCCACCCGGTTCTCCCCTGGGTAAACTTCTCTGGGGACACAGATGATCACGATTCGAGTTTCCTCCTCTCGTTGAAAACAGCATCGGGCCCTTGGCTGAACCACCATGTTCGCAGGGTTCTCCAGCCTGATCTATCTGCAAGTTTTGATTTATTCTCTAACCCGTTTGAGAAGGTAATGGTTCCATGTCTATTGGCAATGCTTCTCAAATAAGTTTGCTCGCGGGCGTGGGGAATTTTGCCGGGAAGGTTTGCTCTCGTCGATTAGTGTCAAACTATCGCTTAAAGCCGTGCCGTTCGAGCACACTGTGGATGCTGAATTTTACACGATTCTGCGGGTCGGGCGCTTGGCAATTTTCTGCCGCCGCTCTGCAGGTATTCGGCCGGGTCCACGGCTCTATGATGATCGGCAAAGCTCGACCTCCACCTGAATGGTTATATTGACCACGGGCAACCTGAGAATTAAAACCGGGAACCGGTAAGCTTACCGATGGCATTTTCCAGATCGGCCGGCTATTTCCAGCGAACGAATCATCTGATTCTTTTGGCGTTGCTTTCTCGTATGGTCTAGCGTCCGGGAGGACAATTTTTTTTTGTAAAACTGACAACACCATCTCGTGTCAGACTGCCCGGTCCCCCAAAGGTAAACTTCGTATGCTGACTGTCGTCGCACATGAGCACGGCCGATTTGTCATTTCCTTTTTGGATTGTGCACACAGCGCCAAAGCTGAAATTCTTAACACCTTCCTCGATCAGTTGGATCACGTCATGGCAGGCGATCACGCCGGCGTTGAGATCCAGACGGCGAAGCTCGCTTCTGAATTGCTCAACGATATAGTTGACTTGGGACCGGTTGGTCACATAGGTTATTCTGAAAGAACGAAGGTTTGGAATGGGCTCGGGCTCTCCGGTGGAAACAACACCTGCCAGGAACACCAGGAGAACTGCCAAAACGAAACCGCAACGGCTGCTCATTCAAAACTCTCCTTCCAAAATCAGGGAAGATCGATACATGAACGGAATCCGGGATGAATGGTATGGGGGCGCCTGTTCAAAGTCGGGCCTGCCTCCGCTTGCGGCATCGGGCCGAATACCGGCTGAATGATACCAGAACCACCCGCGCTTTCATAGATTATGACCTCTCGCAATGTTGGGTTGGCCCGTGAACTTTTATGACCGGATTAACCTGGTTCACCGTTCCGTTCGCCACAGCTCACAGGCTTCCGATGCTTTTTCTATTCACTATTCACTATTCACTATTCACTATTCACTGCTCCCCTCTCCCTGCTTTTTGCCGCTTCTATTTCCGTTTCTATTGCCGCTTCATTTGCCGCTTCTGGATGCCGTTTGGCAGAGCCCAAAACAATTATTGTATTATTAAATTGACGGCCCTTTGCATAACAGTAATTTAGGAAGCAGGGAGCAGGGAGCAGGGAGCAAAGTAGGAAGCAGGAATTCACCACGGCCGCAAAGGCTACCGAAAAAAATTGCGCCGCAGGCGAGGGCGCGTGTCTGAGTGTGCGCCGCGCGCGCCTCCTCCCTCTGATCTTTTCTCCGCGCCCTCGGCGTCTCTGCGGTGCTAAACACTGGCGTCGGCAGGTTTTGACATTGTGAGAGAAAATCTCTCGGAACGGGTTTGTTCGAATCTGTGAACTGTAGTCTAAAAACTACCCTGTCACCTGAATTCGGCCTGTATTTGCAGGTGGATGTACTTTTTTAACGGACATCGGCGGCCGCCCGAGCGCCGGTTCTCTGAAAACCGAATACATGTAACAAAGCCATGACTTTTGTCAGGTCTGGCGGATGTGGAAGGCATTTATTATTCATCATTCCGCATTCATCATTCATCATTCATCATCGAGCCCGCTCCCCGCTCCCCGCTCCCCGCTCCCCGCTCCCCGCTCCCCGCTCCCCGCTCCACGCTCCCC
>Ga0326728_10005723_pt1 | contig 34395 bp, 25 predicted proteins | sample MB3enrmetagenome_FD_207602 | JGI IMG/M metagenome (GOLD analysis project Ga0326728, IMG submission 207602) | Lab enriched peat soil microbial communities from McLean, Ithaca, NY, United States - MB31MN | ecosystem: Environmental > Terrestrial > Soil > Wetlands > Peat | place: USA: New York...
CGTGCCCATCAGCAGTCCCTCTTGTGGCGTGAACCCCATGGAGGTGTCAATCGAGTGACCTCTGTCAATCGCCGTGATCGAGCAGCCGTTGCCTAAGTGCGCGGTGATCAGGTTGGCCTCGTCGCGCGCCTTGTCGAATATCTTCCGGTAGCGAAACGCCACGTACCGGTGCGAAGTCCCGTGAAACCCATAACGCCGGATGTGGTAGCGGCGGTAGTAGGAGTAAGGTAGCCCATAAATATAGGCGTGCGGGGGCATGGTTTGGTGGTAGGCCGTATCAAACACCGCCACTTGCGGCACCTGCGGCATTACCTTGCGCGCCACGAAATAGCCGCGCAAATTGTGCGGATTGTGCAGCGGGGCCAACTCCACGCAGTTCTGGATTTCCTGCTCCACCGCTTCGTCGATGATCACCGACGAGGCAAAGCGTTCTCCCCCGTGCACGATGCGATGCCCCACCGCCTGAATCTGCGAAATGTCTGCGACCGCGTGGCATTCCTTCAACACGGCAATTGCCCGGGCTAGCGCCGTCTGGTGGTCGAGAATCTCTTCGGTCGCGGACTTGGTCGGATTGGGTGGAACAGTCACCTTCAAAGTCGCTTCGTCCGTCCCAATGCGCTCCACCGTTCCCTTGGCAATGCAGCGGTCGCTGTTGGATTCAATCAGCTCAATGTCGGTTTCAATGAGCTGGAACTTGATGGAAGAACTGCCACAATTCAAAACCAAAATTTTCATTGCTCACCCCAAAACCCTTCATCGGTCGGAAAAGGCTTGCACGGACAATTCATCCTCATCCCTTGGTTGAAATAGCCCTATATGATGACAGCGCAAAATAACACTTCCATCTCCTCTGAACAAATTGGGGGCCAAACTTTGCGCCAAATTGTCGTCTCGACGTTCATACTGATTGCCTCGGGTATCTCTGTCCGATATCATGAACCCCTCACATCATGTCGAATGACGCCAACTCCGCGGTCGTGCGCGTGGAAGGTTTGCGCAAGCGCTATGGGGACTTCGAGGCCCTGCGGGGAATCACCTTCGAGATCAAGGCCGGCGAAGTTTTTGGCTTGCTGGGGCCCAACGGTGCGGGGAAAACCACGACCATCGAAATCCTGGAAGGTCTGCGCCGGCCGGACGGCGGCACGGTAACGATATGCGGCATGGACCCTGGGCGCGAGCAAACTGCCCTCAAGGAGCGAATTGGCGCGCAACTCCAGGCCACGGTGCTGCCGGACAAGATTCGAGTGGAAGAAGCCCTCGCCTTGTTCGCCAGCTTTTACCGCGAGTCGGCCTCCATTGAAATGCTCCTGGAGCGATTTGGCTTGGTGGAAAAGCGGCGGGCGTCTTTTGAAAAGCTTTCCGGCGGGCAGAAGCAGCGCTTGGCTTTGGCACTAGCGATGGTGAATAACCCCGAACTCGTATTGCTCGACGAACCCACCGCGGGCCTTGATGCCCAACTGCGCCGCGACATTTACGCCCTCATCGAACGCTTCCGCGGGGAGCGCCGCACCACCCTGCTGACGACCCACTACATCGAGGAGGCCGAGCGCCTGTGTGACCGCGTCGCCATCATCGACCACGGCCAAGTGATCGCCTTGGGGACGCCGCGTGAGTTGGTGCTCCGCTCGGGCAAGGGCACGCGCATCGAGGCATCCCTTGCCAAGCCCGTTGCGCCCGACCGATTGAAACAACTCGACGCGGTGTCCGATTGCCTCGAGGTCGACGGCAGGTATTTTCTCCACGCGCAACCGACCGCAGTTGCAGTAGCAGCTTTGGTGCGCTTTCTGGAGGCAGAGAGCAACGCCTTGCTTGACCTCCACATCGCTCAACCAACCCTGGAAGATGTGTTCGTGGAAATGACCGGGCGACGGATGGAAGACTAGGATTTAGGATTTTGGATTTTAGATTTTGGATTGCCGATTATGGACTGCCGAGTAGCGGACCTCAGGTGCGGCCATCCGCGAGCGCGTGGCCCGGAATCCAAAATCTAAAATCCAAAATCTAAAATCGGAAATGGCCATGGCCTCGATTCGAATCGCTCTCATGTCAATCAAGCTGGTGATGCGCACCAAGGTCGCGCTTTTCTTTACTTTTCTCTTCCCCCTCATTTTCCTTTTTGTTTACTCGGGCATCTTTGCGCGAGGCAATCCGGAGGCGGTGGTTTACTTTTTCGGGCCCGTGGTGACCCTGAACATCATGGGAAATGGCTTCTTTGGGCTGGGATTGCAGTCGGTGATGCAGCGCGAACGCGGCAGCCTGCGCCGTTACCGCCTGGCGCCCATCGGGCCAGGAACGATGGTGTTGAGTAGTCTGGTTGCGAACTATCTGCTGGAGCTTCCCACCATCGCGATGTTGGTCTTCTGTGCCATAGTGTTCTTCCACATGCCGCTCAGAATCAACCTGCTCACCCTCCTCATCCTGGTCACCGTCGGCACTTTCGCTTTCGCCGGATTTGGGCTCACCATTGCCAGCGTGGCCAACACCATGCAGGAGGCGCAGGTTTACAACAACGTGGTCTGGTTCACGCTGCTCTTCCTTTCTGGCGTAACCGTGCCCTTGCCGATGCTTCCCCACTGGATCCAGCGCTTTGCCGCGTTCCTGCCCGCCACCTATCTGGTCAGCTCGTTTCAAGCCATTATGGTGGGCGGCCAGTCATTGTTCGACCACCGAGCGGAAATGCTAGCCCTCCTGGTCTCCGGAACCTTCGGCCTGCTTTTTGCCTGGAAACTTTTTCGCTGGGACAAGGAAGAGAAGATCTCCAGTCGCGCCAAGTTGGTCTCCATAACCTTTATTGTGCCTTTTCTGGTCATGGGGATTTGGATGAACGAGCGGGGAAACCTCGCCGCGACGTGGAAGCAGACCTTTTCGCTCATGAGCCGCCAGCCTTTCGTGGCCGGCCAACATGCCTCCCCTGTCGATAGCATTTTGCTGAATGACTTCGAGAGCCCGGAGGAGTCCGAAGAACTGCTGAAAACCTGGCAGGTCTCGACGGATGTGAACGCTGGTGGCCGCTCGCTCGGCGAACTCGCAGTGATCTCGCCCGGCGCCGCTGGTACCGCGCATGCACTGCGCTTCAAAGGGCGCATCGAATCCGCCCCCGGCGCCGCGCAAGGATACGTCGCCGCCCGGTATCCTTTCACTCTCCCCGCCGGTGCTCCGAGCTTGCGCGGCATTCAGTTCGAAGTGCGCGGCGATAACCGTCTTTTCCAAGTCAAGATTACGCCACCCGATCTGACCCTGCCCGCACCCACCCTCACTTTTATCCCTGACTCCGAATGGCAAGGCGTTCGCTTGCCGGCGGCGTGGCTTTCAGCTCCCAACCCTTCCCCCCACAAAAGCACCTTAGTTTTGGAATTTCGTGCCGACGGCCCGCCCGGAACCTTCACCCTCGACATCGATGAGATTCGCTTCTACTAGTTCGAATCACCGACAGCACAGGGCACGAGGCTTTGCGAATGACCAACTCCGATGTCGAGCCGAAGAGGACGGTACCCGCAAAAGTGCGCGGCTGCGCGCCCTGTACAATCATGTCGGCGTGGCAACGTCGCGCCTCGTTGACGATTTGCTCGGCGGCAACGCCCTTCAGCATGACTTCTTTCACCGCGCGGCGGCTGCCAGCTTCCGCCCGCGCCCACTCGGAGAGCTTCCCACCATCCTGGGCGCCAGGGTGCTCCGTGACGTGCACCAATAACAGTTCCGCCCCAGTTTTTTCCGCCAGACCAACAGCATCGTCAAACGCCGCGCGGGCCAAAGCGGTGTAATTCACCGGACACATGATGCGGTGGATTTGCGCCAGGCGGGGGGATGGCTGGACACGCGGCCCTACCGTCAGCGCCGGCGTGCCCACTTGCCGCAACACGCTTTCCGTGATCGACCCCAACTGGAGGCGCGCCAGTCCTGTCCTTCCGTGCGATCCCAACACCACAAGTCCCGCATGAAGTTCCTTCGTGACACGCAGCACTGCCTCCACAGGATCTTCCTCGAGCAGCAAAACCGTGCGCCCCACGTCTTCAGGCAGGTGCTGCGCAGCGAAATCATTCGCGTAACGCCATGCGGTGCGGGCGCTTCGCCGGAACTGCGCCTTCAGAGCCCGCGCTTGGGACTTGGTGAAGTAGACCGGAATTCCCAATTTCTGCGCATACAGCAACACGACACGTCCGGAGAAAGCGCGCGCGATGCCGCCCGCCACGCACAATCCCGCCGCGGAATGAGTGCTGAAATCAGTGGGGCAAAGAATTATGCCGAATCGCGGGGAGGACACGACATCCTTCTCCGATAGTAAGCGGCAGGGACCTACGGGTCATCGTGTCGCGCGCGCAGATTGCGTCGGTGCGACACCCTATCTTCCCACATCAACCTGTTTTCATCAACGAGAGGTTCGGTCGGGGTGACAGCACCACAAAGTCGGCATCAGGTGCGGCATCGGCGAACTGGCACACTTCACCCTTGTGCCTGCGACATCTTCTCCTGCGTAACTTGGAAAAGGGTTGGCCTATTGGGGACTGAAGCGATTGGGCTGGACCCCGCGGTTATCCAATGTCCAACTTTGTGTACTTGCTTTCCGTCGATTTACTACCACTGTTTTTGAGGATGGCAAAAAGCGCTCCACCGAAAACGAGACCACCGAACATTGCAATGATAACCATGGGATTGTATGAAACCTCCGAAGATAGTCTTACAAAACGGATAGACACTTCTCGCCGAACAAAAGTTCCAAAATTTTATGGGGTCTGAAACAAGCGAGTAGCCGGCCCCGCAGATCACATCCGCGGCTTGACAAGCGCCTGATAGACGAGGGGTTGGCTCAACGCTTCCACATTGGGCTCCCCAGGGCCGATCCTTCGCTGGGTCATGCCGACAAAAACCAGATCATTCGTGGGATCGACCCAGAACCAAGTATCCGCCGCTCCGAGCCAAAAGAAAGTGCCTTTGCCCACCACTTCGTCGGCCTCGAGTGGGTCCGTGTAGACCGCGCAATCGTAGCCCCACCCCATGCCGGGCCGGATGATCGCTGGACCAATTGAGAACTCGCCCGTCATGAGGCTGGGGGCGAGATGGTTGCTGGTCATGAGTTCGACCGTGGCCGGCGCCAGGATGCGCACGCCGTCCAACTCGCCGCCATTCAGGAGCATCTGGGCGAAGCGCAGATAGTCCTCGGCGGTTGAGACCATTCCGCCACCGCCCGAGGGCATGGATGGCTGAGCTGCATAATCGTCGGCTGTTAAGCCGGGCGCCGTGTTCACAACCAGTTCGCCGTTCTGGCCCGAGGCATAGAGCGTGGCAAAGCGGTTTCGCTTTTCTGGGGGAACGAAGAAACCAGTGTCCTTCATACCGAGGGGCCCGAAAATGTGCTGCTGCATGAAATCGGGTAGGGACTGGCCCGACAATTTCTCCACGATATAGCCCTGAATATCCATCGACGCGCTGTAGACCCAGCGCGTGCCCGGCTGGTAGAGCAACGGGATCTTCGCCAGCTTGTCGATCATGTCCCGGAGGGAGTGGGATTGCCACACCTGCTGGTCCAAGTACATCTTATCGACCAAAGTATTGCCGAAGAACCCGTAAGTGAAGCCAGCGGTGTGGGTCATCAGCTCGTGCATGGTGGGGGGATGGGCAGGGTCTTCCAGAATCATCTTGCCGCCCTCGTCCACGCCCTTGAAAACTTTCAGATGGGCGAACTCGGGGATGTACTTCGAGACCGGATCCAAAGGATGCCATTTGCCCTCTTCGTAGAGGATCATCATGGCAACGCCGGTGACCGGCTTGGTCATGGAGAAAATGCGAAAGATAGTGTCCTTCGTCATCGGCGCGCCGCTCGCAATGTCCTTCTTGCCGTATGTCCTCTCCTCCACCACTTTGCCATGGCGCGCCAAAATAGTTACGATGCCGGCAAGCTGCTTCTGTTCAACTTCCTGCTGCATCACCGCATGCAGCCGATCAAGTCGCTCGGACGAGAAGCCGAGCGCTTCCGGCTTATTTTCGGCAAAATCGGGGGCCTTCTTATTCGCTTGCTGAGCTTGGGTCCGATGCGCGCCGGCGACAATGAGCAGTCCAGCGAGGAGCCATAGGGCAAAACGCGAAAGTTGTGTGTTTTTCATTGGTCTTCGTCTGATCCTCCACCGCGCCCCATTCCCCGAGTTCCCTCTTGATCTCGAAGGCGTGGGGCATTGTATCCCGTTCTACGCTTGCTCAAAGCCCGCCCAAGTCTCCGTGAATCAGTTGCTCCACCCAGGCCTGGAAATCCTGAGGATACTCGGCGGGCAGTGCGCTGGCATCATCGAGCTTTTTCCATTCTTCGGGAGGGAAATCCCATCCGGCTGCTCCCAAGTTTTCGTGAAGCTGTGCGAAATTGCGCGCTCCTATAATTGCTGAGGTAACACCGGGCATGGCCAGCAGCCACGCGATGGCCACTTGGCTGAGGGTTTTCCCCAGGCGTACGGATGCCTCTTCAACCGCGCCCAAGATTTGATAATTCCGTTCCGTGAAAAGCCGCTCCACCCAAGATCGCATGAAAGGATCTGAGTCCGCCAAGCGCGACGCCTGCGGGGCGCCCTCTCCGGATCGATACTTGCCGCTCAGGAAGCCACCACCCAATGGGCTCCAGGCAATGACCCCAATGCCTTCGCCACGGCAGAGAGGCAGAATCTCGCGCTCGATCGGCCGGCACACCAAGCTGTGCTGCGGCTGGAGGCAATCAAAGCGCGCGTAACCGTGCAGCGCCGACACACCTAACGCTTTGGCCAATTGCCATGCGCCAAAATTCGAGCACCCGAGGTAACGAACCTTTCCTTGCCTGACCAGCGCATCGAGCGCCGAAAGGGTTTCTTCCAGCGGCGTGTGCGAATCAAAGCAGTGCACCTGATACAGGTCGAGGTAATCGGTCTGCAAGCGGCGCAGGCTCGCCTCAATCCCTGCGAAGATGTGCTTGCGCGAAAGCCCTTTGCGATTTGCTCCCGCGCCGGCGGGAAAGAAAACCTTGGTGGCCAGCACCACGTCATCGCGGCGGCCTTTCAAACCTCGTCCCAGGATTTCCTCCGAACGTCCGTCGGCGTATCCGTCGGCCGTATCAATGAAATTGCCCCCCTCATCAAGGTAGGCATTCAGGATCGCCAGCGATTCCTTTTCATCGCAGCCCGGCACGCGGCGCCCGCCGGGCAAGCTTCCAAACGTCATCGTGCCCAGACAGATTTCCGAAACCTTTAAACCCGTACGTCCCAGTAATCGAACACGCATGTATACACCTTCGTCTCCGGTCCGGAGTCCGGGCCTCAAACTTCTCCTTCTGACCCCGGATTTCGGACCCAAGCCTTGATCTTTGAACGCCGGACTGTTTCGTTACTTCGCTCTGAAGCTGGCGGCCACTTCCAGAGTGCCCCACTGAATCGTGAGGGTCCCACCGCCGCTCACTTTACTGAGCGTTAGAGTCACCATCTCAATGGGATTGTCAACCTTGGATTCTTTCAAAGGCACTGACGCAAAATCCTGCGATGCGTCGTGCTGAGTGCCCCACTGACCGTGCTGCTTGTTGAAAACGAGCTTCCAGGAATTGTCATCCTGTCTCTGCATCCACAGACTATATTCCCCGGCCGGCACGGTGACATCGCCGAAGGCCAGATCGGTTTCAGTCTTGAAGGTTGTGGAAGCATTCGAGCCCATCCGCCAAAAGCCTCCGGCCGGCAACTTGCCGAGCAACTCATCCGTGGTGCGTCCTCTGAGCGAGGGCCGTCCGTACTCAACAGAAACCGTTTTCCCCTTGAGGGTCAAACTCGATGTCCCTCGGGGGCCTGCCTGCGCAAGAGCCGCAGCCGCAAAACAGCCCACCATCAGCACAGTAAGCAATCCCATCGCAAAGTTTTTCATTTCATCCTCCTCTGAATTGATATTTTTCAGTATTACCTGGAATTCCTTCTTGCGGTGTCAATCCTCCCGCCCCTTGGCGCTGAAACTGTTCTATAGCATTATCCCCTATCCGCCCGTTGGAGTAGCGCAAGAGCCTGCCCTCTAGCAAGAGGCAAATGCATGCAGCGCCTGGGCGGCATCCACCATAAACCTATCGAGTGTTTTAGCATTACGTGTACAAATTGCGAAGTGCGATTATACCGCCGCCGTGGGTCTTCCGCCAGATGTGTCTGGCAGGAGTGGTAGGTGGCAGGTGGTAAATGGGGAAGAAACTTGGTAGGTCGCAGGTGGGATTCGGGAAGCTTTCCCCCACATGCCATCTACCACCTACCTCTTTCTCCCACATTCCATCAACCACCTACAACCTACCTCAAAAGGAATGGTAGAGTCGTAGGTGGTAGGTCGCATCGTGCCGGAACTTCCCGATATCGTCGTGTACATCGAAGCTGTCGAGCCGCGCGTCTTGAATCAGCCGCTGGAGCGCGTGCGCGTGGCAAGCCCGTTCCTGCTCCGCACTGCAACGCCGCCGCTCCAGGCGGTGGAAGGAAAACTCGTGCGGGAGCTGCGGCGCATTGGCAAGCGCATCGCTATCGGCCTCGAAGACGATCTCTGGTTGGTGCTGCACCTGATGATTGCGGGACGCCTGCACTGGAGCAAGCCGGGCGTGAAGCTCACTCCCAAGCGCGCGCTGGCCGCAATGGATTTTCCGCGAGGCAGCTTGCTCTTGACCGAAGCGGGCTCGCAGCGCCGCGCGTCACTGCACGTGGTGCAAGGAAAGGACGGTTTGCGGGAGCTCGATCCGGGTGGATTGGAAGTTCTCACCGCTGATCTTGATTCCTTCGCGGAGCGCCTTACCTCCGCCAATCACACGCTGAAGCGCGCACTGACCGACCCCCGATTGTTCAGTGGCATCGGCAACGCTTACTCCGACGAAATCCTTCACCACACAAAACTTTCCCCGGTTGCGTTGACTCAACGGCTGAGTAGGGATGAAATTGAGCGTCTGCACAGCGCCACCCGTGATGTCCTCGTCGAGTGGACCGACCGGCTGCGCGCCGAAGCCCGAGGTGGGTTCCCGGAAAACGTAACTGCATTTCGTGAGGAAATGGCGGTCCACGGGAAATATGGCAAGCTCTGTCCGCGTTGCGGGACCAAAGTGCAGCGCATTCGCTACGCCAACAACGAAACAAACTACTGCCCAAAGTGTCAGACGGGCGGCAAGCTACTCGCCGACCGCGGCCTTTCACGGCTGATGAAGCAGGATTGGCCGCACACGCTAGAGGAATTCGAGTCGTTGAAGGAGGAGTGCAGCCGAGAACCGCGCGAGGAAACAGGATGAGGTTACGGGGGTGGAAATTCTTGATAGGATGTGGTTGCCTATAGGAAAGTTCTTGCGCCTGCACAACCGGATCATCCGGCATCAGAAAAGAAATGGGGGGCAAGAGCATGCAATTGGAAGGAAATATTCCCGGGGTTGGTTGCGCGAAAGTGGAAATAGCTGACGGGCATATAAACTCGGTTGCCGTTAGAGGCGCTGTTAGCGCTGAAATGCCATTTATCAGCCCGGGGTTTGTTGACATTCAAGTGAACGGTTTTGCGGGAGTCGATTTCTCCAGCCCGGACCTGGAAGCGGAGAAAGCGAGCAGCGTCCTGCCCGCCATCTGGAGCACCGGCGCCACAACCTTCTGTCCTACCCTCATCACGAATTCCCTCTCCGCGCTCATTAGGAATTTTGCCATCCTCGAACAGGCGGCGCGCATGAACCCTGATTTTGCTCAGGCGGTTCCCTGCTACCATTTGGAGGGCCCCTATATCTCCCCTCGCGGGTCGCACGGCGCGCACGATCCCCAATGGATGCACCCCCCAAATTGGGATGAATTCCTGGAGCTCCAACGCGCCGCGGGTGGGAGAATTGGAATTATCACGCTGGCCCCGGAACTGCCCGGCGCGGAGGATTTTATCCGCCAGGCACGGAGGGCGGGAGTGGTCGTGGCGATTAGCCACACGGACGGCGGGCCGGATGATGTCCATCGCGCGGCGGCAGCGGGCGCTACCCTCAATACGCATTTGGGGAATGGCTGCCCGGAGTATCTTCATCGGCACAAGGCTCCTCTGTGGGCGCAACTCGCCACTGAATCGTTGCACGCCAGCATTATTTGCGACGGTTTTCATCTGCCCCCCGACGTCGTCAAAGTGATTGTCGCCGTGAAGGGAATCGATAAATGCATCCTGATTACCGACGCGGTCCACGTCGCCCAATTGCCTCCCGGAAAATACACGCTGGTGGGAACGGATATTGAGCTCCTGCCTTCGGGCCAAGTGGTCAGGGCCGATCACGTCTCCATGGCCGGTTCCGCTCTTACCATGAATCGAGGAGTAGCCATCTTCATCGAGTTTTCCCAGTGCACGCTAGCGTCGGCAATTCAGGCGGCGACGGCAAACCCAGCCCACCTGCTGCGTCGACCCACCATCTGTTCTCAAGTGGCCGTGGGCCAGCCGGCGAACTTAGTTCTTTTCCGGCAAGAACCCGATACCCTTAAAGTCGAGAGCGTCATTTCGCGCGGCCGATATGTACACTCCGCTTAAGGCGGCGTGGAAACTAATCTCCGCAGCGGCGGCGCCGCGGTGTTTTCGAGCATCGCACCTTCGCTATGCTCCCTCCCACTTATATCGATCTTGAACAAGTCCCCAGTGTGTTTGAGGGGCGGAGGAAAGGCGTGTAAACAGGAGATTCGGTGTGAGGAAAAAACTCTCTTGGCCCCATTCCATTGAAAGCAGTTTGGTGTATACTCGCACCTACGGGGTGGGTAGCTCCGGAATTGCTGACAACTCATGGGGCAGCACGAGCGCGGTAATGGCGCCGCGACGCTTGGAGCCCGGGCCAGCGGAGTCATGGCCCACGTTTCAACGTAACTCAACTTCCTCCCCGTCGGGCAAGATTCCTTAGAGAACAACTTGGTCTTAAGGCTCGGGGAGGGGCTCACGTTATGCGATCTTCCTTTCGCCCACTGGCAGTTTTACTGGCGACTCTTTTGCTCGCCATTTCGCCATTGCCTTCCAAAACGTGGGGCGCGACGCCATCCCCTGCCGCTCCGGCCGGTGCGGATAAGTCTGCCCCCCGGGGGCCCGCGCCGCCATCTCCCACTCTGGACATTCCGGGTCCTCTACAGCCTTTTCTGCGCTTGGCGGCCGTCAGCCGCAAGGTGACCCCGGAAGAAGTGTTGCCCCTCCTTTCCCACCAAGTCGTGTTGGACGGGTATGGTGGCTCAAGCCATTCCACATCACCCACCGAGTACTTGATCCTGGTCAGACGGTATGTGGAACAGGCGCGAGAATTGCAGACACTGGCGGGCCCGGATGGCAACATTCGGGTTGCCAATTGTGATGATTCCCAGCGCCTCCTCAATGTGATTGGCTACAGGCTCCGGCAGTCCTGCGGGCCGCAGGTCACACTTGAGACCGCCAATTCCAAGCGGGCCTTTACCACGGTCGATTCCGGATTCCCCCTCGCCGACTTGGAAAAGGCGCTTCAGGACGGCAAGCCCTTCGTCTATCCGTTTAACAACACGCAACTGCCCGTACTGTTTGACGCGGGCGTCTGGATGGAAAACGACCGGAACAAGAATCACAAGGATTTGCTGGACGCGCTCTTGGGCGATCTGGAGCTGGCTCGGCTTTACTGGGCGCTCGCCCAGATCGACGAAGAAACGCGCTCCTCCCTCCGTGTGGCTCCGGGCATCGAGAGGCTCCTGCCCCTCGCGCCCTTGCTGGATTTCTATGGCGAACAACTTCGCATTCGATCAGGGCGCGTGCTGGTCCCCGGCGGACCGCAAGTGGAATCAGCATGGGAACATCTGGTTGGTGTCAGCCCCCACTCACCAGGAGAATTCGTCACCGCACTACTCACCAAGGATGACGGGTGGTTAGCTCCTTATTATGACGCGCTGTCACGAGTGAGCGGGCCTCAGCAAGCGTATTTTACCGAGCCTCATCGCTTGGTGCGGTATTACCAAGCGCTGCGAGGACGCAATATTTCTACCAGCCCGGCGAATTCGGTTTTCCGTCCCGACCCCGGCCTGCTGCTCATGGTGACGAGGATGCCGCTGGCCCCGGACGGCCAACCCCACGTGCCGGGAAATCTGGACGTGTGGGCGGAGCTCATTCGTGGGACAAACGATTCCAAACTCGCCCGCGAATGGTCGAAGAAAGTCTCCCGTTTGAACTCTCCGGAGCAGTTGATCGAGGTTCTGTTTGGTCTTTCTCGCGCTTACACGCCCAAGGGACCTCTGCAAGCCTATTTGGCGCTCAGCCAGATCGACCGCGCGCGCGCCGGCGGAAAACCTTTGAGTCCCCAAACGACCCTCCTGCTGGCAAAAAAGTTCGCGCGCTACAACGATCAATTCCTGGCTTTTGCCGAATTCCATACCCTTAACGACGCGTCAATAACTGCATTCGTCAATACTGCAGATGCCATCGACCGCATCCCGGATGCCACCCTGCGAGCCGAGACGACAGGGATTTTTCAAGCCCAGAGCGGTCTCTGGCAAATCCTGGCGCGCCAGGGACAGATTCCCGCGGCGGATCAGAATAATTCCTGGCAACGGGTTTTCCATCCTTTTGCCGGCATCCATTCCACCCCCGAGCTTTACGATGCAACTCGAACCTCGCTTGCCGAACTCTTGCGCGCTGCGACGGGGAAACCCCACGTGTCTCAAGACGAGATCATTGAGTTGGTGGCGGGGCCCCATCCTACCAGCCCGAGTCGCGCCCAAATAAAGGAAGAAATCGCTGATCGCATACGTTTGGTCCTGGAAGCGCAGCGCTTGATTTCGCTCGACACGTTGCTCGCACTGGGGGATGGACTGCCCCTGGTGGCCCAGGGAAAGGCCCAAGCGGAAACGCTCGCCCCGCTCGCCGAAGAGCTTCGCGAGTTTGAAATGCCCAAGCCGATATTTTCCACCGGCGAAAAAATCGAGTGGACGGCCGGCCGCTTTGGCGATGCGCACACCCAGTCCGAGATGGATACAAACATCGTCGAGGCCCTCCGTACGCCGGGAGCGCCCAAGGAAATGGCGAACGCGCGTGGCCGGCTCGTCCCTTTCCTGCGCGACTTCCTGACCGGCCTGAACTACGCCTACTACGAGCCGCCCGGGGCTCAGATGCTCCACAATAATCCTCTCTTCATTCGGCGCCATGATTTCTCCGGTGATGTATCGCGGGGATCAGAACCTCCTTGGTCTTCGCCCCGAATGGTCGGTCGCGGGGATACCTCCGGTGGCGGCGTGCGTCTGACCGGCGGACTTCCCGGCCTCCCTCACGTCCTGGCGGAAGTCGAACAAGAGTTTATCGTGCCGAAAAACATCCAATCCCTCATCTGGGAGGATTTGGTTCCGTCGCTGGTGACCAGTGCGGTCCTGCCGCGTTGGTGGCAGGTGACTCCCAAGGAGCTTCATGCCGTCGCCCTTTACCAGCAGTTTGGTGAAAACCTGTTGACGAGCGCTGGGCAGGAGGCAAGCGTGCGGGAAAAGGTCGTGGACATCCTCGCCTCTCGCATGCTTTCGCAGAGGTTGGGCCAATTGGAGCAGGCTCTCGCTGCCGGGCATGCGGACGAAGCTATTCCCCGCATGACGCCGGCGGAGACCTTTTACCTAGCGCTGGAGTTTCAGCGCCAATATCCCGCGGAGATGGCCCGCTGGGGAAAGGCCGGGGAGGAGATTCAGACGCTCACACATGAAGACCCCGAGGAAATCAATGCGCAAAGGCTGTCGGAAGATTTCGGCGTCCCCCATCCCACTTTGGCGCAAACCAACGCCCGCGAACTTCTCAATTTGAGACCTTTTCCCACCTTTCTCGGTTACTCGAGTTACCTATTGGCAGAGTCTTGGGAGTCCAACAATCTCTACTGGGCCCGTTTGGCGGACGAAAAAGGTTTGCCCCCGGAGAGCCTTCACCAGTTGGTCCCCGCGCTGACGCATCGCATGGTGGAGAATATCTTCGCCACCCACTTGGATGACTGGCCCGCCCTGTTACGCGCTCTGCGGGAAACGGGAAGCGAATATCGCGAGGGAAGGCTTAAATCCTCGCCCAAGACAAGCGCACTTTCCCCGCTCTGAAGCTGGTCTCGGGGATGCAGAAAGGATGATCGATGGCGAAACGAATCATTTTGGCCTGCGGCTTGTGCCTGGGGATTCTCTCCGGCGCTGAAGTTTGGATGGCGGCCCAGCAAGACAAACCGGGCACGGTCTTTCGCGTCACCGTCAATATGGTGCAGTTGGATGTGGCGGTGACCGATAAGAAAGGAAATTACATAACCGGTCTCAACCCCTGGGACTTTGCCATTTCCGAAGACGGAATTGCCCAAAAGGTCGCATCCTTCGGCGAGGAAAATGAAGCTCCGCGCCGGTTGGAAGATTATTCGCCCGGGAGCGCCACGGCCATTGGCTCGGATCCTCCTACGAAAACCAGCAGGCAGGCGCGCGACGGCTCCCTCCAGCCCATCATGCGCAAGGAATCTGCCGATCGGATTGCGTCCATGGTGGCGGGAGCCAGTGTCTTCATCCTTTTCGATACCAGCAACTACATGTACCGGGGATTTGTGTACGCCCAGGATGCCATTGCGGAATTCGTCCGGTCGCTCGACCATCCGTACCGGGTGGCCTTCTACTCCTACAGCCGCAATTTTTCCCGCATATGTATGCTCACACCCGACCGCTCCATGGCGCTTAGCGGGGTGCGGGAAACTGTAGCCGGAGATGCTGCCGCTCTTTATGACGGGTTGCTGATGACTCTCAAGGATGCTTCCCAGTTTTCCGGCAGAAGAGTAATCGTGACCTTTTCCAACGGACCCGACAACGCCAGCATGGTGGCGCCCGAGGACGTTCGCGAGTTGGCCCAAACCGAAGGCATCCCCATTTATATGATCAGCACGCAACTCGCGCGCCTCGATCCCGTTTCCACCGCGGTCTTCGAGCGCATGAGCGCCAGCACCGGCGGCAAATCCTACTTTGCCAAAGACTGGCAGGACCAGCAGAAAGCCTTCGCTTCCATTCGCGATGACCTTGCCCATCTCTACACGCTCACCTATTACCCGCAGCCTAATCCCAACTACGGTTGGAGGAGCATCAGCGTGAAGCTGGTGGGCCCGTCCTTTAAGGACTACCACGTTCGTGCCCGGGCCGGCTATCGGCCTCGCACCAACCGGCACTTTGTGCAGGCCACGGCCACTCCCTGAAGTGTTTGTTCAGAGTGTCACCAATTACCGCCTCCCCCGTGAGTGTGAGGAGGACGAGGAGGAGGAGTATATCGGGCTGAACACAAACGCGAGAACAACTTTAGGTCGGACGGGATGGCCGTTGAAAGTGGCGGGCATGAACTGCCATTTCCCCAACACAGCTTCGGCCTCCACGGTGAGAGGGGTGAGAGCACGAAGCACTCTCACTTCCTCCGCCTCTCCTTTCGCGCTCAGGGTGACCTCCAGCATGACGGTTCCAAAAGCGACCGTGTTATATGGAAACTCCGGGAAAGCAGCATGAATCACTTCCGCCGGCCTGCGAACGAAGGCAGGGAAAATCCCGGCAGACCTCAACCCGCAGGACCCTCTTTAGCATCTCTTATCATCACGCCGCCCCAGTTAGCGCATATTCCATTCCCGCTCGGGGCATTGATCACACTCAAGGGGTGTTAGTGACGGGCGGGGGGGAAACAAACGCCAGAACTATCTTGGACTGGACGGGCCTGCCGTTGAAAGTGGCGGCCATGAACCGCCACTGCCCCACGATGGCCTTGGCCTCCTCGGTAAAGGGGGGAAGATCCCGAACCACTTTTGCCTCTCCCGCCCCTCCTTTCTCACTCAGCGTGACCTCCAGCACGACGGCCCCGGCAGCGAACGTAGTTGCTGTATACTTCGGGAACTCGGCGTGAATCACTTCCGCCGGCTGGAACTCTGCCTGGATTGCCGCCTCGGTCTGGGATGTCAGCGCCGGAAGGGGAACGGGATCGGCAAACGGACTCGGCGGACGGAAAGTAACCGCCACGGGCATTCTCGAAGCAATCGCTTTACCCGCCAACGTCGCCGGGGAAAATTTCCAACCTTCCACCGCATGGACCGCCAGTTGGGTAAGGCAGGCAATATCCCGGCGGACCTCAACCTTCTGAACTTCTCCCGTTTCGGTGATAAGGGCGTCCATAACCACAGTCCCAATCGCGACGCAAAAATTGAGAGCCGGAATGTCAGTGACAGAAAGGGTTTCCGCCGGCTGGAAAGGAGACTCTTCTCTTACCGTCTCGGTCTGCGCAAAAAGTGGGTGAGCACTCCCCAAAACTAACACGGCGAATAGCAATCTCCGCATGGCAGGACCCCCCTTAGCATCTCCGATCATAAGTCAAAACCCTGCGCGTGGCCCAGGTGGCGGTGCCCTGGTTGGAAGAGAATTCAAGATCGGGCGCTACCGGCCTGCTCAATCCCCGGCCGCAACCGCTCAAAACAAGATGACTCCTTTGATGTAATCGCTTGCCGTCACCTGCTCCTCGGAAAAGGCTTGGCGGAAATCGTCCAGCCGAAAACGGTGGGTGATCATTTCTTGCGTGCTGAGCACGCCGTCGCCCACCGCCAGGGCGGCAGGTTCTATAAATCCGCTGTTGTTTCCGGCGCCCAGCACGCGGATGTTGGGCCCCTGCACGGAGTCCGGCACAAACGGGAGCGCCTCATGTTTGCAAAAGCCCGCCAGGACCAAGCTGCCACCGAACCGGGTGAGGCTGACCCCCAGTGGAATCAAGGGAGCGTACCCGGTGGCCTCGATGACGATATCGGTCCCATCCGGGTGCAGCGTCCTGGTTAAGGCCTTGAGGCGCTCGGCATCGTCGCTCACCTCGCACGCTCCCCAGGATTTAGCCAAGGCCAAACGCTTGGGTTGCTTGTCCAGGCACAAAATGCGCCGCGCTCCCGAGGCCTTTAAGACCGCCAAACAATTCAACCCGATCGGGCCCATACCGAGAATCGTTGCGGTCGAGCCCAGGCGGGCTCCTGCCATGGAAGCCACGGCTATGCCCACTCCCAGCGGTTCCAGAAGCGCCCCTTGCTCAAAGGAAATCGTGTCCTTGAGCGGATACAAATTATGAACGGGCACCAAGACGTACTCAGCGTAACCTCCGGATGGGCCAAATCCGATCTGCCGATATTCTGGGCAGCGCCGCCATTCGCCGCGGCGGCAAAACACGCACTTCAAGCAGCTAATCTCGTTGTCAGCCACCACCTTCCGACCCACCCATGCCTTGTCGGCGGGCGAGCCGACTCGGTCCACCACACCACAGTACTCGTGCCCCGGGGTCAGCGGGTACTCCACCGCGTGCCGGCCTCGCAACAACTCGAAATCGGTCATGCAAATTGCCGCTGCCCGAATGCGAATCCGCGCCCAACCCGACATCGGCACAGGATCGGGGAATTCCGCCAAGCTCAGGTTTCCGGGTTGTTCAAAACGAATAGCTTTCATGGGGAATGCACCTCGTCATTTGATGCGCTAACCTCGAAGCGCGCTTGCCTTCAAAAATCCCATCCTCGTACCTAAAGCCGCAGGGGTCACATACGGCCGACTTGTCCCTGGTCGCGATCCCCTGCCCCCAGAAAAGTCGCAGTATATCAGCGTGCTCGCGGCGGCCGTGTGGCTCCGGCTCATTAGAAATCCTCCGTCTTTTCATGCCAGAAGCCTTTCCTCCCGGCCTCTGGAATTCGAAATCGAAAACTTGAGTTGCCCATCGCGACCCCCACGAACTGCCGGGATCGTTCGTGTAGCTTACACTGAGCGGCAGCGAATAGGCTCAGGATGACAGCGAAGGGCCAGGATGACAGCAGTGAAGCATTTTTCCGCAACCTATACAGCCGAGGCACTCGTTTCATATTTCATAATTCAGAATTCATAATTCATCGAACCGGTTATTTCTGCCCCGCGTCGGGGGAATACGTAAACTCAATCTCCGAAACCACGGGCAGCGGCTGGCTGGACCGTGTGGTCAGCTTGGCAGATGAAAGATCAAAGTAAGTATGCACACCCTTCGCGATCAGGGTTAGGCGGTGCTTCCCCGGCGGAGTTGCGGAGAGTGACAGCGTATAGCTGGTCCCTTGAACCTTGTCGGCAACTATATGCCCGTCCAACTCCAGGGTATAGGATTTGGGATTATTGCCCAGCGTTTCCCAATCCAAAGGAAGCTCCTTCTCTTTGATGACGGGCTGAAAGGGCGCCGACAACGCCAGGACGGTGATATCCGGCGTCAATTCCTCGTAGAGCGAAAGAATCGCCTTGGTGAGGTTCATATAGTAATAACCCCAACCGCCGCAGCCTCGATAAGCGCATTGCTCCATTTGGGTGGGCTCAAGGTCGTCGCTAAACTCCAAATTGTATTCGTCACCATAGATGTCATGGGCGGGCCCACCGCCCTGGCCTTCGGTTTGCCCGGCAAATTCATTCCATTGGTGGATTTGAATGAACTTGGGGTGGCTCTCGAAGGCGACTTCCCAGCTCTCGAGATAAGGCGCGCCGTGGTCCCGGCCGGTGGCTTTCGGGTCAAGCCAGCCGCGCGGCAGGGGAAAGCACGAAGGCGTCACCACCGTCTCCTCGAAGTTCCCCTCGCTGCTGGTCACAAGTTGGCGGACGGTGCCATCCATCCACGACCAGAACCCGCAGTTTTCCACGTGCGTGTCCTGGAGTTGTGACCCCATCCAACGCACGGTCCAATCCGGCGCGACGATGCCGCGGGTCCGCGCCGTAATATCCGGGCAGGCAAGGCCCACGTTAAACAGAATTGCCAAAAGCGGTTTGCCGTGATAATAAAGCCACAGGTTTTTGTATTCGGGCTTATCGAGAAAATTCGCTTTCGTCCAGGCAATGATGCCGTTAATCCTTTGAACGTCGTTGGGAACCCGGCCACCGTTCTCAAGGCCCAGCATGATGACCAGCTTGGGCGGATGCTTCCCTTCCCTTTCCAATTGGCTGTAAGTTTTGAAAAGCAGGGCGGTGGTTTCTTCAAGTTCGCGCGTGGCGCCCTCGTGCTTTTCCCAATCCGGCCGCGTCCACAGCATGTTGCTCCAGTCGAGCAATAGCCAATTGATGCCCACGTCCTCGAACCACTCCTCGTGCTGGCGAATTACGCTGACGTCATAGGAGGAGTACTTGCCCAAAATCGGTATGGCCTCGGCCGTTGCGTAGTCGCCGGCATTGTGGGGAGTGAACCAGCTTTCGTATTGGAGGCCAATCAAACTGCCTGGGTATTGGGTGGCTTCCAATATCCCCGAAGGCGCTGCGGCGACCGGCGGATCATCGCCGGCGCCCTGGCAGACCACTGCGCCTGCCATAAGGATTGCGCCAAGAGCAGCAATGATTCGAACCGGAATGCCTTTCGAGATCACGGCAAGGCTCAGCATAGGTTCTGCCACAACATTCTTCAATAGATTCCGCCGTGAGTACAACATGCTCCCTCCTTACCCTGTCCCGCATCTCGAAACCGAACTTGTCCGGCGCAAGATATCTGATTGCGGAGCCCAGAGCAAGTCTGTCCGGCGTGGATCGTTCTGGCCCTTGGTAGCGGCGGCCGGCGCCGTTGCACCCGAAGGCAATGCTGCCCGTCATCCCAGCGCAATGACCGCCAAAAAGTTAGAGACACTTGACCCGCCGCGAATCAAGCCTTACATTCATCCCACCCATTGGCCGGACCGCTCACAGCCCTGGCTGGCGAACAATCATTCTGCGGTTCTGTTGGGGCGCTCAAGGAGGAGCCATGAAACTCATATCGTCGCCGTGCACTCGGCGAGAAATCTTAGGGAATGTTGTCAAGTTTGCCGGCGCGACGCTTATCCCACCAGGTCTGATCTGGGGTTCACCCGACAAAGGCGCCGGCGGATATGCTCCCAAGCTGTCGGTGGAAGGCTACATTTGGACCCAGTATTTCGCTTCCCAGAAAGTGACCCTAGCCGAAGGCGATGAGGAGGCGCTGCGGGAAACGCATCAGGCAGGATACCAGCGCGTGGAGCTTTCCGCAGACTTTTTCACGCCGGTCGTGCGCGAGCATACGCGCGAGCTGCTGGCGAAATTCGCGTTGAACCCGGAAAGCATCTATGCCGGCACCACCCTGCACGAACCGCCAGCCGCCGAGAGGTCAATTCAGTTTGTTCTGGAGCTGGCCAGATTCCTCAAACCCCTGGGAACTCGGGTCATTATTACCAACCCCAGCCCCAAGCCGAACCAGCAGCGCAAATCCGAAAATGAGCTCAAAACTCAGGCCCATTACATAAACCAGTTGGGCGCAGCCTTGCGCCGCCAGGGAATCAGGCTGCTGCTCCACCACCACACCCCCGAACTCCGCGACAACGCGCGCGAATGGTGGTACGAATTGCAGCATACAAACCCCAAGCTGGCCGGTTGTTGCGTTGACGTTCACTGGGCTTATCGCGGCGGCCAGGAAGTGATGCCTTTCTTGCGACGCGTAGGCACGCGGATTGAGAGTCTGCACCTGCGGAACTCCCAACATGGCGCGTGGATGGAAGACTTCGGACCGGGAGATGTCGATTACACCCAGGTGGCGGAATACTTACACCAGATCAACTATGAGGGCTTCCTGGTTGTGGAATTGGCCTACGAAAAAGACACGGTCATGACCCGCGGGCTGGAAGAAGACCTGCGCCGCAGCCGAATCTACACGGAAAAGGTCTTTGGTCTGGGGTCTCCCTAACCCCCGCACCACCTGCCTCTGTCTACCCGCTTGATCGTCCTGTCGAGCGATGAGGCGGACGGGTGGAGTCCCTTTCTGGAAACCGAAATTCTCAGCCCGATGGGTGAACCTCGGCCGGGCCGGAATACGCCTTGGTAATCCGTTGGCACTGCGCGCGGGTAGAATCGAACGAAACTGTCAACCCAGCGGATATCCCTCCGCGGCAGTAACTTCGCAAAACGGAGAGGTTCAATCGACGTGGAACACTTCCTGCATATTCGCCCACCACTCGCCTTCCTTGCGGGTGGGAATCGGTTGCTGAATCGGCTCCATGATGGCCCACCAATCCTGCGTCACGGGATCGGCGGCCATCTTCGCCATGTCGGCGGCAAAGTCATCACCGAGGTATTCGAAGTAGGCAAAAAGCATGTTGTCTTTAAAAAAAATAGTGTAATTGCGGATATTGCAATCGTAGATCGTCTTCAAGACCTGGGGCCAAACGTTCGCGTGGTGCTCGACGTACTTCTCGTACGCTTCCGCTTTCAGTCCGATCAGTTGGCCGTAGCGCTTCACTTTTGGGGTTGCCATCGGATTGACTCCTCCGTTCAGGATTCAGCGCGATCAATGAATGGGCGCGCCACTGATTTGCGGCTTTGCGCCGATGACGCCACCGCCTGTTCTGTCACCCAATCGGTCCAGAGTGAACTTTCGCCACTCGCGAGCAGCGGGGCGCCGTCGAGCACGGCCGCCACGAAATTCTGAATGCAGGGGAAATGCAAATTCGCGTGCGCAGGCAAATCCTCGCGCCCGCCGGGGTAAACCAGATCCGGGCCGCTAAGAGGCGTCAGGTCCATTTCCCCGTCGGTGCCGATGATGCGAAGCTCATCCCGCTTTAGGCGCGAGTTCCAACGTACATCGACGATGCAACGCACTTTGTTCACATATTCGATCATGACGGTCGCACCATCCTCGACGGCCGTGGCATGGACTGCGTTTGACAACTGTCCCGTCACCCTCTGGGGTTCGCCGAAAAGGAAGTTCAGCACATCGATGCGATGAGAACCAATATCAAAGAGCGGACCGCCGCCCGCCAGAGCCGGATCGAACTGCCACGCGCGCTCGACCTCGGCGCCTGACCGCCACTCATAACAGGTGATGAAGGCCAGCAACGGTTGCCCAATCGCCCCCTGCCGCAGTAACTCTTTCGCGCGCGCCACCTTGGGATACGTGCGGCGATAGTAGGCAACCCCCAGCGTCCTGCCCGCCGCGCGCGCCGCCTCCACCATCGACCGCGCCTGCGCGAAGTTCATCGCCATGGGCTTTTCGCAAAGCACTTGCTTCCCCGCCCCGAGCGACGCCAGCGTCTGCGGCGCGTGGAGAAACACGGGCGAGGCCACATAGACGGCGTCCGCCCCACTGGCCCTCAGCGCCGCTTTCAGATCGGTGAAAACCCGCACTCCGTAACGCGCAGCCTTGCCCGGGTCGCGCGTGACTATTCCCCAAAGCTGGCTGCGTTTTTCTTCGAGCAAAGCAGGCATCACCCGCTTCGTCGTGATATCACCAACGCCGATGACCAACCACTTCAACATGCCCGTGTGTACCACCAAACCTCCCGAAACGCCGCTCGGGGCGCCGGCGAACCGACATCGGCTCCCTCACCTGTGGCAGCCGCGATCGGATCCAATCGCCCAGGAGGCAATCAGCGGGCTTTCCCCACTGCCGCCTTACCAGGACTTCGGGGCTTCCGTGCGAACCGTTCCCTGCGTTGAAACCGTCCAGTCATCGGTACGGAACGGCGGCGCCGGCAGCCCCACCTTGTTATAGAGATTGCACTTGGGATCGTTCGCCCATGTGTACCGCGCGGCCACAGGCTTCGGTACGCGCGAAGTGGAAAGCACCACCTCGTTGCCCTCGATTTTCGCTTCCGCGGGTATGAACTGCTGGTCCTGCCCGGCGATCTCAAATCCCATCAGGCGCTGCCCGTGGACCACCAACCCCCCAGCCACATGAGTAAATCGCAGGCGCAGGATTCCCTTATCCGCACGCAGAGATATGAAGGTTGGCCCCCTGTATTCGATCTTCCGGCTATACGCGATACCTTCCGCTGCCAGGGCCAGACGCCGCCCCACTTCCTGCTTGTTCTTGGGATGAATGTCATGAGACTCGCCGATGTCGATTGCCACCGCCATGCCGGTTTTCGGCAACGCCAGGGTTTTTTCCTGCGATTCCCTCAGGACGGCCCAGGAATCAGAAGGTTGACCACCCGCACTAAAGCTGGCGAGTTGAACGAAAAGAAACGGAAAATCTCCCTCCGCCCAGGAGCTTCGCCACTGTTGAATCATCGTAGAGAAGACCTTCCGGTATTGGAAGGCAAAACCCGCGTTCGATTCACCCTGATACCAAATGGCGCCTGCGATCGCATACGGCGTGAGGGGCGCGACCATGCCGTTCCACAACCCGGCATCGCGCCAAGGATTGCTTCGGGGATCTTGAGGAGCCTGGGGAATGGCCAGGGCCGGTTTGCCGCTGGCCTCGACCTCTTCCGCGGTCTTCTCCCAATCTCCCAGTTTTTTTTCATACTGTTCGAGCACGTGAGGGAATTCAACAATTCTCTGCCGCCAGGAATCCGCCACTACCTTCAAGTCGGGGTCCGCTTCCAAGGCCTCATCGCTCGTCCAGGCCTCGGCCTCCGTCCCGCCCCAAGTGGAGTCGATCATCCCCACGGGGAATTTCATGGTCCGGTACAAATCCCGGCCGAAGAAGTAGCCCACCGCGGAAAAACTCCCCACTGTCGCAGGTGTTGCCACCACCCACTGGCCCTGCACGTCGCTTTGCGGTTTCCCCGCCACTGCCTTCTTTACGATGAAGAGCCGCAACAGAGGATAATTGGCCGCCGCCACTTCCTCCTCCGCGTTCTTCGCGCCACCGAACACCCCGTGGTTCCACACGGCAAACTCCATGTTCGACTGGCCGGAGCAGACCCACACTTCGCCCGCCAGCACGTTGTGGATGGTCACGGTGTTTTTTCCTGCCACCGTCATATCCAACGGCCCGCCCTTCTTCAGCGGCCCCAGCTCCACCTTCCACTGCCCGTTGGAATCAGCGGTAGCCATCTCCTTTTGCTCCCCCAGGCTCACCGTAACTTGCTCGCCTGCGTCGGCCGTTCCCCAAATCGCCACCTGCCGGCCTTGCTGCAATACCATGTTGTCGCTGATCAGCGCCGGCAACTTGACATCGGCCGCCGCCGTCGCGACGCCAGCCAGCACCAAGAGAGCAACCAAGTGAAGCCGCCGCCCGCACACTTTCCAGGAATGCGCCTCCTCACGCGCAACGTTATCATGATCCCATCTCGATCCGTTTCTCATGGACACAACCTTTCCGATAAGTTGAATAAACTCCTCCCCAGAAATTGCGGGCCCGATACTAACACCGCCTCCCCCGTCGAGGCCAGAGATTCTCGCAGAAGAGATTCCTGCTTGACAAGATTTGCCGAAACTAGGGATTCTTCTTCCCTCGCCCCCTTGGGGGAGAGGGTTGTAAGTTCAAAATGAATGAGGGATGCACTTTGAAAAAGATATCTCGGAGGAGTTTTATGGCGGCAGTGCCTGCTCTCAGCGCGGCGCCGACATGGGCGGCGACCGGGGCGCTGGATAGCGCCCGTGGCGGGCAGGCATCTTCCGCGAGACTCCAGGCCGCGGTCTTCACCTGCGATATAACGCCTCCCCTGGGAAGTCCTCTGGTGGAGTGCAACCCTCCGGTGGCCGCCAGTGCAGATATCCCTCTGCTGGCGAAGGGAGTGGTGATCTCCGACGGAAACACGCGGTATGTCCTCTGCGCCCTGGATTATTGCGAGCTGCGCACGGGCGCGCACGGCTTGTTTCGCCGAGCCATTGCCAATGCGCTGCGAGTAAACGAATTGCAGATCGAGGTGCACTGCGTCCACCCGCATGACGCCCCCTTTTACGACACCCAGGCTGAGCTCCTTGCGGAAATGGTCCCCTCCCCACCCCACACGACGGATATGGCGTTTATTGCTATCGCGTCGGAGCGCGTGGCTTCCGCTGCACGCGAGGCTTTGCACAAGCGGCAACCCCTGACTCACGTCGCCTGCGGCAAAGCCAAGGTGGAAAGGTTCGCTTCCAATCGGCGCGTCCCCCTGCCCGATGGGAAAATCGGTGTCCGCTTGAGCCACTGCAACGATCCGGTGCTGATTGCCGCGCCGGAAGGTTTGATTGATCCCTGGATGCGAACCATCACGCTTTTCAACCGGCAACATCCCATTGCCCGGCTGCACTACTACGCTTCGCATCCCCAGAGCTATTATGGCCAGGGCCACATGAATCCCGACACGACGGGAATTGCTCGAGAGCGCCTGGACAAAGAAGAGGGGATACCCCAAATCTATTTCAACGGCTGTGCCGGAAACGTCGCGGCAGGCAAATACAATGACGGGTCACACGAAATGCGCATGGTTCTCGCCAACCGTTTGTATGACGGCATGAAAACCGCCATTGCCGGCGGCGGGAAACCTGAGCCTGCGACCCTTTCCTGGAAAACCGCCGACGTTCGGTTCGTGCCGCGTGAAGAGGCAGACTTTTCCGCAGAGCATTTCCGCACCGTGTTGGCGGATTCTCAGCAAACCTACATTGTTCGCACCACGGCTGCATGGGCGCTGGCGTGGTACGACTGCCTCAAAATCAGCCCCACCGTCGATGTCACCTCCTACCGGCTTGGAGGCGCTACGATTCTGCACCTTCCCGGTGAGGCTTTTGTGGAGTACCAGCTCTTCGCGCAGAGCGTGCGCCCGGACGACTTCGTCGCCGTCGCCGCCTATGGCGAACTCGGGACCGGCTATATCTGTACGGATAAGGCTTTCGCGGAAGGGGGATATGAACCGACACAGTCCTTTGTCGGCCCACCCTCGGAAACGCTGCTGAAAGCTTCCATCCGCGAAGTACTGAATGACAGTGGATAGTGAATAGTGCATAGTGGACAGTTGAAAGCTACGGTGAACTTACCACTGTCAACCGTCCACTATCCACTGTCCACTACCTTAAGAAGGAGGAACAATGCTCCGTCGCTTATCATTCGTAGCTCGCGGCCTGTTGCCGCTGGCCGCCATCGCGCTTTTGCTTCCCATGAGCTGCTTTTCGCAAGCAGATTCGAATGAGCCGATCAAAGTTGGAATTATCGGCCTGGATACCTCGCACGTGATCGCGTTCACAAAAGCCCTGAACGATCCCTCCGACAAAGACCACGTCGCGGGCCTCCGGGTGGTTGCTGCGTACAAGGGAGGCAGCCCTGACGTAGAAGAAAGTTGGAAGCGTGTGGACCAATACACAGCGGAATTGCGCGACAGGTGGAAGATCGAAATTGTAAGTGACATTCCCACTCTCTGTAGCAAAGTCGATGTTGTGCTGCTGGAAAGCGTGGACGGGCGGCCGCATTTGGAACAAGTTAAACCAGTCTTTGCGGCGCACAAACCCGTGTTCATCGACAAACCAATGGCCGGCAGTTATAAAGACGCCAAGGAAATTGCCGAGTTGGGCAAAACGGCGGGGGTGCCGTGGTTCACCGCCTCCAGCCTGCGCTTCTGGAGCGAAACTGAACGATTGAAGAACCCCGAGGGCATCGGTCACGTGCTGGCCTTTGACGTTCTGGGACCCACGATGAGGGAACCGCATGTCCCCTCCATGTTTAATTACGGCGTTCATGCCATCGAGATGCTTTACCAGCTCATGGGGCCGGGATGCGAATCCGTCACCATGCAAACCTCGGAAAACCAGGACGTGGCAGTGGGAAAGTGGAAGGACGGCCGCCTGGGGGTGATGCGAGGCTTCAGCAGCGGGCTCTATGCTTTTTCGATTACCGTATACGGGGACAAGGGCGTTCTGCACTCAGAACAAAAACCCGAGGGCTATGGCGCGCTGCTGGTGGAAATTGCGAAGTTCTTCAAGACCTATGTCCCACCCGTCGACCCCAACGAATCTCTGGAGATCATCGCGTTTATGGAGGCTGCCGACCTGAGTATTGCCCGCGGCGGAGTTGCCGTCTCGCTCAGTGAAATCATGAAGTGAATGAATCGCAACCTGAGGGATGCCAACTCCGGTGTGACATTTGAAAGAAGGTAAGGCAAGGAATCGCTCGCCTAAGGGGCGATGAGCTTCCCCGTGATTTCCGCTCGGAGCCTGAATTCCCTGCCGTCAACCAAGGAGCAAAAGGCGATGAGGACAACAGGATGGACCGTTCGGGCAACGCTTCAGCGCATGCGTTGGGTATTCGTTCCACTCCTGGCTTTCGGACTCGCTTGCCTGGCGCTGGTGGGCGGCCAACAGGCCGCGCCGCAGAAGCAGCCGGCGAATGCCTCGGGCAATGGGCGGCTGTTGGCACACATCTATAACTCCGGGTTCGATCTTGCGCACGACAGTTACAACGGCATCAGCTCCGCCAGCGATGGAAAGATTTACTACGTGCTTTCGTCGCAAACCATCAACCTCGGCGCCCAAATCTACTCATTTGATCCCACAACGGAAAGGATTCGGCACCTTGGCGACCTGACCGAGGTGTGCGGGGAAAAAAGGCTGAAGGCCATTCCGCAGAACAAGTCGCACGTACGATTCTGGGAGGCGAATGGGAAGCTCTACTTTGCTTCTCACATTGGATATTACACAATTAAGAATGGCATGGAGACCGTGGGGGTGCCGCCGCCGGGCTACAAGCCCTATCCCGGCGGCCATTTCCTTTCTTATGACATCACCACCGGCAAATTTGAAAACCTGGCCCTCGCCCCGCACGGCGAGGGGATCATTGCCATGACCATGGATCCCGGGCGTGGCCGCCTTTACGGTTTGACATGGCCTACGGGCTACTTTATCCGCTTCGACCGGCGCACGAAAGAACTCAAGGACCTGGGCCTGTATTCCGAATTGGGCGAAAGCGTAAGCGGGCCGCGATACCGCACCATTTGCCGCTCCCTGGTGGTCGACCCCCGCGATGGGTCGGTCTATTTTACGACCGCCGACGGGTTCATACTGCGCTATAGGTATGACCGGGATGCGTTCGAAAAGGTCGAGGGCGAGGACCTGCGCAAGGATTACTTCGGGGTGTACGACCCGACATCTTCGGGAAGCATGGGGTATAACTGGAGGCAAGTCATCTGGTACGCGCCCGAAAACATGATTTACGGAGTCCATGGGAACTCAGGCTACTTGTTCCGCTTCGAGCCGCGCATTCCGCGCGTTGAGGTGCTGGACCGCATCACATCAATTCCTTCGCAGCGCAGCGGGATGTTTGATGAGTTCAGTTATGGGTACCTGGGATTCATCCTCGGCCCGGATGAAAAGACCTTGTATTACCTGACCGGTGGACCAGTCTATCGTGGCGGAAAGAGGGTAGCAGGGAAAAGTGTAGCGCAGAAGGGTGAATCAAGAGGGGAAGAGGACCTGCACTTAATCACCTATTACCTTCCGACGGGTAAGTACATCGACCACGGGGCCATCTTTTTCCCCGACGGCCAGAGGCCGAAAGAGGTCAATTCCATCGCAGTGGGCAAGGATGGCTCCGTGTACGCCCTCGCCGCCGTCACCCAGAACGGGCACAATCGGACCGATTTAATGAGGGTTCCCGGCCCGATAAAGAGCCACTAACGGTTTCCCACGGCATCATTGAAAACGGCCGGGCCCTCCCAGCTTGGTCGAGCAGGCTTAATCAACCAGCACATCTTCCTGCCCCTATTTTACGGCGAGGCCGACGATGTGGTCGATCAGTACATAAAGGCACTTCAGAAGATTTGGGCGCACCGGTCGGAGCTTGCCTAGACCGGATTTCTCACCACGGGTTCGGAAGGGCGGGGCTTTACCGTGTGAGTGAAAACGTCTCTAGGCAGACTCCGCCCCAACACTCCCGCCTGAAGACCACAGCATCCACACAACCACTGCCCCCGCAAGGAGAACCAGCGCCACACCGTTCTGGAGGAAAAATGTATTCCGTTGCGCGAACAAGTCCACGAGCGGTTCCGCCAACTGCGTACAAAATAGAACCATCAGGTATGCCAGAATGTTATCGCGAAGGAAGAACCCCACCACCACGACGGCCACCAACAGGGGGAGGAGACTCATCACCCAGCCGACTCCAAAGGCAGCGAGAGAGTGGGCGTGGGTGGGTCCCAGCGAAACCAGCACCAGTGCCAACCCCAACCACAACCACCACGCCCGCAGTTTCCAGCCCGCGCGGACGATGAAGATAATCAATCCGACCGCTGCCGCATACATCAGGGTGTGGGTCAGGCCCGAAAGGAAAAACCCGGCAGCCGGCCACGGGGTGCTGAAGGTCGTGGGGAAAAGCTCATCTTTAATGGGGGCGTAGGCATGGAACAGGCTGGTGAGGAGCGCATCGACCCGCGCCAATCCCGCCGCGGCGGCAAGGCTTAAAACCAATGCCACCACGGCATCGCGGCGCCATACACGCCGACCTGCTCCGCTCAAAAGCTTCCAGGTGTCGGGATAGAGGCTGGCCGCAGAGCCGATCAGCAGCCACGCCAGCAATCCCTCCACGATAGGCACCACAATCAAACCGACGGCCATCACTAATTTCCAGACCGCCAGAGGCATCGATGTGTCGTAGCCGAGGTAGGCCAAGCGAAGACCGTTCAGCGCTCCCAAGAACCCCAGCATAGCCAGCAAGAGTCCGACCTTAGCTGAGCGCTTCCACAGCATCTGCCCGGACCGAACGAGATTCACGAACAAAATCAGCCCGCCGGCCAGCCAAGTGAGGCGTGTCAGCCACGTAACGCCAATCAGGATGTTGTTCACAAGGGTGTTGGCTCCCTGGGCGCGCTCCCATTCCTCCGGCAACTTGAAAGAGCGCGAGAATCCCACCACCTGATCGCCAGCGATGTCAACTTCCAGCCGATAGTGCGCGTCACCCACGTTGCGGGGGTCTCCAGGCTTGGCTTGCCAAACCAGAGTGTAATCCTCGCGGGCTTTGCGTTTGATCGCGTCAGAGCTTTGCAGTTCAAAATCCTCCAGGCGGTACCCGTGCTCCCGCACCACCTCTTCCGCCAACCCCCGGCCTTGTTCAGACGTCAGCGAGGCGCCGGGGGCATTCTCTTCCAGCACGCGATGGAATCCGAAAAGCTCTCCGGAAACCGGATCGACGAAAACCGTGTACTCCTCTTTTTGCAGGGGACGGTAGTAACGTACCGCCCACAAGGCGAGGGGCTTCGCTTGGCGGTAGATCTGATCCACTTGCGCCAACGATTTTCGCTCCGCCAGGTAGTGCAACGCCGAAGGGTCGACGTCGTCATAGATCCAGACGACGTGGCGGTATGTCGCCGGGTCAATTTTCCGCTGCCGCAGGAAATTGTCGGCAATGCGCAAAGCGTCCTGTGAGGATTCGTGCAGAACAATGCCCTTGCCAAATCGGTAAACGGGAATGAACGCCAGGGCAGCAAAGATCACCGCCAGCACGCCCGCCAGAATCAGCCGCGACGGGGAAAGCGGCTGGTAAGCAAGCTTCGTTTCGGCTGCGGCGGCCTGCTCGGGGAGGGGCGCAGGAGCTTTTTCGGCGGCATTCAAGAGGGTGTCTTCCTCCGCGAACGTCCCGGTCTTCAAGTACGCCGCCAGCGCCACGATGAGAGGGACGAGCATGATTCCCGCCGCCACTCCGCCCGACACCATCAGGTAATGGTTGGGAGAGCGCAGCAAAAGGAAGGCCGTATAAAGCGCATCCACGGAGTAATGCCAGATCAGCGTGGCCAGAATTCCGAAGCGCAGCATGATGAGGCCAATGATCACTCCGCCAAAACCCACTTCCAGGCCGCGAATGAAGAAGGGTTGATTGGGATAAAGCGAGTGCAGAAATCCCCAAATGAAGGCCGCCAACACAATGGCCACCGGCCCCGACTTCAGATATTTCCGCAGGAAAGGAATCGCGAAGGCGCGGAATTGGATCTCCTCGGAAACCGCGGGGAAGAATCCGACGAAGAGAACCATCACCCAGGGGAAGCGCGTATTGAGCAACTCCGAGAAGGGCACATCCACCGGGGCCCACGCGCCCAGTTTATTAGCGGCAAGATAGAACACCGTTTGGTAGGCAAAGAAGAAAAAAGTGAGGGCGATTCCCACCACGTTCGCCAGGAAGAAAGAGCGCGTCCGCAGTCCCTGCCAACTGAAGTAACGGCGGATCGACATGAACCGCGGGTAGGCCTCACGATAGATGGGCTCCGTGCCGGCCACTAGCAGGAAGATAAATGCGCCGAAAGCCAGGGCCACGAGGAGGTTCTCCACCACGTAGCCGCTCACAAAGCTGGAATAGGAATCGGTGGTGTGATAACCGTACTCGGCCTGCGAAAACATGTTCAACTGGCCGAAGAAATAGAGCAGTGCCGCGACCAGCGCGAAACTCAGCGCGAGATAAATGGGCACATCGCGTTTGCGGAGGCGCTGAATCAGAATGGCAAGGCCGGCGATGCACAACAGAATCCAGGGGACCTCGTCCACAAGATTCGCGGCCTCGTTCCGGGAGCGCAGTTTCGCGTAGTCGCGCGTCCAGCCCTCGGGAACCTTCACGAACTCGCGGTAGCCCGCCACCTGGTCGCCGTCCACTCCCACTTCCAGGCGCAGGCTGCCATCACCCAAATCCACATCTTTCTGTTTCCAGGTGAACGAGTAATCCGTGCGGGCGGGGCGCTTCTCACTGACCGAATCGACGAATTCCAATCCAACCAAGTCGCGCCGCATGACCTCGACGAGAAACTTCTCCGCCAGGGCTCGCGCCGCAGCCGAATCCAGATTCGCGCCGGGCGCCGATTCCGGCAGCTCGCGGTCGAATCCGACCACCTGTCCCGCGGGAGTCACGTCCACGCGGAACTCTTCTTTTTGTTGCGGTTTGAACCAGCGATGCGACCAACGCCAGAGATGGATGGGGCCGCGCGTCAGGGCGTTCATGCGCGTCAAGCCTTGCGTGCGCTCGAGGTAGACCTTGGTGTCGTCGTCAAAGTCAAACACCGCGGCGTGCCGGTAGTCGCTGACACTCCAGGCGCGCTCGGCCAGGAATTTCGTGGCCACGGGGGTGGAATCATCCCGGTTCACACGGAATTCGATGGCGGCTTCGGGGAAGGCGTGGGAAAAGTATTTCACCCCAATGGCCAGGGAGATGCCCGCAACGACAATGGCAATCGCGATGACCCGGCGATCCGCAGAAGTCAAAGTAGTCGACATGGATTCCCCTTCCCTATAACGCCAGTGAAAAGCACCGCAGATTATACCCGCAGTCGGTATTCTTTCAAGGATATGTGGTTGCAACCAAGCCCAAGGTGCATGGCGAAAGCTGAGCACTGGGATCTAGGATTTGGGATACGATTTAGCCCCCGGCCCCCGGCCCCTAACCCCTAGCCCCCCAGCCCCGGGCCCAGTACCCGTGTCCCGTTCCCCGAGTCCGACCCCTGACACCTGACACCCAGCGCCTGGCACCTGTTCCCAGCCCCCAAAGCGGGCGAAAGATCGTAGCCCACTGCGTAAGCGGTGGGTAATGGAATCAAATAAGATTCCCCCAAGCCCCGGATGGGCGAAAGAACCAATCTTTGCGGTGGTTTCACATCGCTCCCGGGCGGGCCGGACCAAGGAAAATTGCTCCTGGAGCGGTACATTGGGCGGTGATTTCTTTCGCCCCTACGGGGCTCGGTAGGCGTGGGGGGGCCGATTTTCCCATGGCTTGCGCCATGGGCTACGACCTTTCGCCCGCTTCGCAGACTGGCTGGCGCAGAGCGCAGCTCTGCGCTTCAGCGTGCTATCTTAGCGCTGGCCTTGCCCACCCACAAACGCCATTTGGCGCCCGGACGGCTCCAACTCCTGCCCCCCACCAGCACCCGTACCCCGTATCCCGTGTCCCGTCCTATGCTCTTTGCGAGTGATCGGCTTCGCTTGATTTCAATCTTGTCTGTGGGGCGCCGAGCTGTGCTCTGCGCCAGCCCACGGCTGGAACACGACCCGCACACCTTGTTCCGGGCTGTTCCAGAGCGCTTCAATATCACGCAGGGGCGCGATCTTGGTATTGAACTGAAAGGGTTCCCGTACTGCTACGCTGAAAAACTCTGCCAGGGCCCGCCAGATCTGATCGAGGGACGCGCTGCCGGAGCCGCTTCCAAGAAGTTCGATTTGGGAACTGCGCAGCGTATCCGCAGACAGCGAGATCGGATTGCCCGCACTCGCACCAATCTGAACAAACCGGACGCGTGATGCAGCGTTTCGGAGTCCCTTTTGAGAGATCGCTTCCAGCACGCTCTCCGCCGGAGGGCCCCAGAGGTAGTCGAGTACAACATCCACTCCGGCTTCCGCCCACTCGCGACGAAATGCCGACACCAGAGCCTCATGCTCCTGATCGAGTGAAATGATGGCGTCAGCGCCCAGTTGGGGTAGTTTTTGCAGCGCTTGGGGATTTCGACCCGCGGCAATGACGCGGCGCGCGCCCAGACGTTTGGCGGCTTGTACCGCAAGCTGCCCGGCAACGCCGGTAGCGCCAAGTATCAAAACGCTTTCTCCCACGACAAACTTAGCCCGCACCGTAAGGGCCACCCAGGAAGACATACCGGGATTGGCAATTCCCGCAGCGGTCACGTCACTGATTCCCTCGGGCAGGGGCAGACACGCCCAATTGGCCGCCGGCGCACGCTCCGCAAAAGTGCCGAACGGTCTTCGCAAGACGCCAAAATAGACGCGCGTCCCGTCCTCCAGGCGTCCCACGCCGTCGACACCGGGAATAAACGGGAGTTCCCCGGTGCTGCCGTAGTGAGTCCCCTTTGCCAGCGACCTCACGATTGGGTGGAGACCCGCTGCGGTTACCTGCACAATCTTTTCTCCTTCGGCAGCGATAGGCTCGGCAAACACACTATAACGGGGCGGTGCATCGAAGGTACTTACCACAGCAGCATTCATGCGGTTTTCTCTCCCTGAGATCGTTCCCTGATTTGATGTCGTCAAGACGGGCAGCCACGGCCAGGGCAGTCCTGACCATGGAATTTTCTCATGCCCGATACCCCTACGGCAACGGCACGTCGGCAGCCGCCAGGAGGGACTGAGAAAAGTCTTCCGTCATCAGCTTTCGGTTGTCAGTGAAATCGCTTGGCACGGCGAGAGCTAGCCCTGGAATCTAGGATTTGGGATTTAGGATTTAGCCCTCGGCCAAACTATCTTGAAATCCATGCTGTGGCCCAAGACTCCAGCAAGCGTTCCGCTTCCTCCTGAGTCTTGGTGAGGCCTGCGGCAATGTCTGCCCGACCACGCCGGATGGACGCCATGATGCGCAACTCCTCGCTGATTTCCTCCAGCGAGGCGTCCTCCGGGAGTCTCTGAAGAGCGTCCATCACCGCCTGCTTATCCGTCATGAGTTCGATACTACCGTTTCCCCAGGCCTAGCGCAAGAGGCAGGAACTTGCTAACAGCTCACAGCTAACAGCTAACAGTGAGTTCTCAGCCCCGTGTCCCGTGTCCCGTATCCCGTCTCCCGAGTTCTTACGCATTCCCGTGTTCCAGTTCGTCATCGAAGGAAAAGCCCACAGTCACAAGTGGAATGACCGTGGCTTGGCGGTTGCGATGCAACGTTTGCCGTGGTCGCCCACTTCACCCCGAGCGCGGCATATGCGCCAACCGCGGAACTTGTTACTCCCTTAGGCAATTCGTTTGCCGGCATCGGGTCCTACGGATTGATCGTAAACAGAATCCACCGCGATCTTAACCACGTACTTCGGCGGGGGCAGTGATGGCGATGATTGCTTTATTTGCTGCGCCATCTGGTCGTAAAGTG
>Ga0326728_10005724_pt1 | contig 34394 bp, 34 predicted proteins | sample MB3enrmetagenome_FD_207602 | JGI IMG/M metagenome (GOLD analysis project Ga0326728, IMG submission 207602) | Lab enriched peat soil microbial communities from McLean, Ithaca, NY, United States - MB31MN | ecosystem: Environmental > Terrestrial > Soil > Wetlands > Peat | place: USA: New York...
AACGTTTTCGATGTTTTCCATCGCTGCCTGGACGCATTGGCGGAAAACCAAAAGCGCGACCCGTACAGACTGTTGTTCGACTCGTCCTGATTTCGGCTCAAAATCCGCCGTCACTGAGGCATTACTTTTTCATGAATATTTTCCTTGACAATTGGCCGTTTTCAGCAATGAAATGAAATCTTGACGGGGTGGGCCTCCTCAGCAGCGGGGCCAAACCGCAAAAAATAAGATGCGCCCTTATGCGGAACTCCGCATAAGCGCCCGATGTCAACGCACAGTTTGCCCTCGCTTTGACAGTGTGGACCGAGCTTGATAGAGTGGGCGGTGATGCGTGAGGCCCGAAAGCAAATCTCCTTGACCCGCGCAACGTCATAAAAGGGGCGGCGCGATGAAAAGCAAATTCCTATCAGTGTCCTGCGTTGCTCCAGGGGACCCAAGCATGTTCCACACCCGCCTGATTTCGTGCCTTCGCCTGCTCTCATTCGTTGTCCTCCTGCTCGGCGCCGGGGTCGTCGCCCAGGCCCGGGAGGAGCTCATGGATGCCTTTGCCAAAACACACGAGGCCTGGGCAGCGGGCGACTACGCCGCCGTCCGCGCCGCCTGCGCCGCGGTGATCGCCTCGCCCGACGCGCCCGCCAGCCTGCGCAGTTATGCCGGCCTGCGCACCGCCCAGAGTTACGCCGCCGAGGGCAAGACCGACCTGGCAAAGGCGGAGTACGCCCGGATCGCGACGAACACCGCCTATCCCCCGGTGCATCGCAGCGAAGCCAGTGACTGTGAAGCGGAGTTGGACCGCGCTGCACGGGGTCTGCCCCGCCGGGATCCCGCTGCATCCCGGACGAGAATACCGCGGGTCGTCTTTGCCGCCAGGGTCTTCGTCTCGCCCAAGGGCAGCGACGCGAATGACGGGTCTGCGACCGCGCCGGTCGCCAGCCTCACTCGCGCTCGTGACCTGGTGCGAGCGCTCAAAGCCGCAGGGACCACCGGCGCCATCGCCGTCTCCGTCCTGCCCGGCAAGTACCGGGTCAGCGGGCCGCTGGCACTTTCGCAGCAGGATTCGGGCACGCCCGGAAACCCGGTGGTCTATCGGGCCGTCCCGCGTGGCAAAGCACTCTTCTATGGCGGCGCGCGGCTCACCGGGTTCCAGCCTGTGACTGACCCGGCCATCCTGGAACGGCTTCCAGAGGAGGCGCGGGGCCACGTTTTGCGATGCGATCTGCGGGCTTTGGGTATCACCGACTACGGCCAGCTCGCTGTCCGAGGTTTTGGCCAGCCGCCCTCGCCGCCGAGCTTGGAGTTGTTCGTCAACGGCCAGCCGATGACCCTGGCGCGCTGGCCCAACAAGGGTTTCGCCGGCATCCGCAAGCTGGTACAGGCTGGGTCGAAGGCGGAGGGCAAGCCGTCAATCTTCGAGTACGACGATGACCGCGCGGCGCGCTGGACCAAGGCCCAGGACGCCTGGCTTTTCGGTTACTTTCGATACCTCTGGGCCGACGCGACGATCAAGGTCACGAAGGTTGATCCGGCGGCGCACACCATCACCGCGGGCGAGGCCTACCAGTGCGGCCTGCCGGGCATGGACAACGGCCAAGGCATCCAGTATTACGCCTTCAACCTGCTCGAAGAGCTCGACCAGCCCGGCGAGTGGTACCTGGACCGCACGACCGGCGTCCTTTATCTCTATCCGCCCGCCGATCTGGCGAAGGCGACCGCGGAGATCGGCCTGCTCTCGACGCCGATGGTGACGATGGACAAGGTCGCCGACGTCCGCCTGGAAGGCCTGAGCTTCGACCTGGCGCGCTACAACGGGCTGGTGCTGACGGATTGCAGCCGCTGCCTGGTCGCCGGCTGCACCGTCAGCCGCATGGCCGGCAATGGCATCACCATTCAGGGTGGCGAGGCCGACGGCCTGCTGGGCTGCGACATCCACACCATAGGCCGGCGGGCCACTGAGGTCATCGGCGGCGACCGGGCCACCCTCAAGCCCGGCCGGCACTTCGTGGAGAACTGCCGGATCTACAACTTCGGCCGCATTGACCGAACCTACACGCCGGCGATCCAACTCGAAGGCGTGGGCAACCGGGTGGCGCACAACCTGATGTATGACGGTCCGAGCAGCGCCATGCGGATCGAGGGCAACGACCACGTGATCGAATTCAACGAAGTCCAGAACGTCGTGCGAGAATCCGACGATCAAGGGGCGATGGAGCTGTACGGGAACCCCACCTACCGCGGCGTGGTCTTCCGCTACAACCGCTTCATTGACTGCGGGAAGACCGGCACAGAACGCGCCCTCTGCGGCCAGGCTGCCATCCGCTTTGACGACGCCATCAGCGGCATGCTGGTCTATGGCAACGTGTTCGTCCGCAGCGCCAACGCTGGTTTCGGCGCGGTGCAGATCAACAGCGGCCGCGACAACGTCATGGACAACAACCTGTTCGTTGACTGCAAGCAGGGCATCAGCGGCGGCTACTACCCCGGCAACGAGGTCTGGACCCAGGCCGCGGCAAAGCGGCTGCCGGCAGGGTTCTACATCAATGACCTCTATCTCCAGCGCTACCCCGAGATGGCCGCCATGCTCGTTCAACCCGGCATCAACCATGTCTGGCGCAGTGTTTTCTACCGCTGCGGGCTTGTGGCGACCGGGAACCAGGCCACCTTGGACCTGGTCGAGAACGGCGTCTTCGGCGAGCAGGACCCTGGCTTCGTCAACGCTGCGAAAGGCGATTACCGTCTCAAGCACCGCGCCGCTCTGTTCGCGACGGTCGGCTTCCGGCCAATCCCGGTGGAGGAGATCGGCCTCTACCAAGACACCTACCGCGCCAGTTGGCCGGTGGTCACGACGCCGGAGGCGGCGCCGGACTGGCGGCGCGCGCGAGGGCAATAATGCGGCATCTCCTCCCCTCGGCCCCGGCCAACCGGACCTGTAGCACGAGCAGGACTGAGTCAGCAAGTGAGAACTCGCACTTGCATGACATGCATGATGCGGCGGCGATTATTGGCCGTCGTTTATAAAGGGGCCGGTGGGTGAGATGACGGGGCGGGGAGTATGTTGGGCCATCCAGCCAAGGTCCGGGTTGAGTGTCAGGTCTTCGTACTCTTGGTTTTGGTAGGGCACGAAGGTAACTGGGCGTCGGCCGATTAACACGCTCATCCATTTGTGGATATTGGCGCTGCCGTCGGCAAAGGCGACACCGCAGGCGCCGGCGTGCTGGCAAGCGGGGAACTCGTTGAGGTAGCCGGTGCCGTCGGGGCAAATCCAGTCGTCATAGAGGATGCCGTCATCGATCCAGTCGGGATGCTCATCGATAAAGAGCCAACTGCTGCTGGGGCCTGGGTAGAGCAACTCACTCATTTTTTTGGCCCACCAAAAGCTTTGCCAGTAGGGAGATTCCCACTTGGAGCCGTCGCCGATACTGCCGTTCATGGCGCAACTGCGGCAGCGGGCGCTCCAGCCGGCGCCGGCTTCGGATGGACTGACGAAGCTGGTCGAGGGGCAGGCGAAGATCTTGTAGTTATGGATGACATAAGCGCCGATGAGGTTGGTGGGGCCGTCAACGAGTTTGTGCCAATTGGTGTTATCGGAGTTAATGATGGAGTCGTTCCAACTCATCCAGCCGGAGATCCAGTTTTGGTCGGTGGGACCATAAGGCCCGCCGCCGTCCTTGTTGAAGACAAGGACATCATGGTTTTCGCCGGCGTACATGTGCCAGGCAAGAGCCAGTTGCTTGTTGTTGCTAAGGCATTGGGTGCATTGCGCTTGGACTTTGGCGCGCTGCAAGGCCGGCAACAGGAGGGAAGCGAGAATGGCGATAATGGCGATGACCACCAGCAATTCAATCAAGGTGAAACCGCAAACGGTGCGAGATTGGTTGTTCATAATCATAAAAAGCCTTTGCGTCTGCAATCACACTAAGCCATTGACCTTCAATGACCTAAATCTCATTGGCCCATCCCCAGGCCATCCGAAGATGGTCATTATTCCGACTTTTGCGTGCTTCTGCCAACAAAGATAAGCCATCGGAGGCCGGGAGACAAGTCGAAAAGCGAAGGCCCAAAAACCGGCCGCCGCCCCGATTGGGGGTGAAAGTTGAATTCGTGCTTGATTTGAGACGTCTTTTAGTGGCTTGCTTTATGATATAGTTCATGAAGAACAAAGATGACCTGCCGGAGTCCAATCGAAGGGACTTTCTCAAGAACGCATCGCTGGCGGCTTTGATGGCCTTGGCGGGCGAAATGAAATTGCGCGCCGACCAGGCCGTCCAAACCGCCACCAACGCCGGGGCAGCCCTGACCAAAATCCCCCCTCCGCCCCCGGTCAACTTCGGGGTCATTGGCTTGAACGATTGGGGCCGGGAGATCCTCAAGTCGCTGGCTGTGATGCCCAGCGCGCCCGTGGTGGCGCTGTGCGACCATTACGGGGCCGCGTTGCGCCGCGCCGCCAAGGAGGCCCCCGGGGCGAAGACGTACGAGGATTACAAAGCCCTCCTGGGCGACCCGAACGTGCAGGCGGTGGTCATCGCCACGCCGACCGGGACGCATCGGGAGATCGCGCTGGCGGCGCTGGCCGCCGGCAAGCACGTCTATTGCGAAGCGCCGCTGGCCGACACGATTGACGACGCCAAGGCGATCGCGCGGGCGGCGCGGGAGGCCGTCAAACTGGTTTTCCAGGCGGGATTGCAACAGCGATCGCATCCGGAGGTGGATTTTCTGCTGCCGTTCATCCGCTCCGGCGCGCTGGGGCGGAATGTCATGGCCCGCGCCCAGTGGCATAAGCGGGACAGTTGGTCGCGCACGGCGCCCACGCCCGAGCGGGAAGAGGAGCTTAATCGGCGGCTGCACAAGGCGACGAGCATCGGATTGTTGGGGGAGGAGGGCATCCACCAGATTGACATCGTTTCCTGCTTTTTGCATAAACGCCCCAAGGCCGTGACGGGTTTCAGTTCGCTCATTCTCTGGACCGATGACGGCCGCGACGTGCCGGACACAGTGCAGGCGGTCTTTGAATATCCGGCGGGGGTCAATTTTCTCTACGACATGACGCTGTGCAATTCCTTTGAGCAGGCTTATGAAGTCTATCTGGGGAGCGACGCCGCACTGATGATGCGGGATTTCAAGGCCTGGATGTTCAAGGAGGTCAGCGCGGCGCTGCTGGGATGGGAGCCTTACGCGCGGCACGATGTTTTTTACAAGGAGACGGGCATCGGGCTGGTGGCCAACGCCTCCAAGCAGAACACGCTGCTGGGCACGGCGGTGTCGTTCCAGCCTTACGAACACACCCCGCTCTATTACGCTTTGGAGGCCTTTCTGATCAACGCCGGCCAGCAAGCCGGGGCGGTCAAAGATTTCTTCCAGATGTATCCCGACGGCGACCTGAAAGACCTGGTCGAGAACCTCAAGACGTTGAAAACAAAACCGGCGGCCAATTGGCAGGACGGCCTGGAGGCAACGGTGATGGCGATCAAAGCCAACGAAGCCGCCGTGACCAAACAGAAGATCACATTCGAGAAAGAGTGGTTTGAACTATGAAATTGCTCGTCATCCGCACACCGAATCAACTTCGCCTCTCCACCGCCCTCGCCATCCTGGCTGCGCTGGTGTTTTCTCTTGGCCCGGTCGCGCGCGCCGGCGCCCAGACCCTCTACAAGAGCAGCAGCCAGCCGCACGCCAGCTCGGTGCGCGTGAACGGCACCTCCACCGCGCACGATTGGGAAATGGAAGGCGTCTTTATCGGCGGCACCCTCGATTTTGGGGCCGGGGTGAAATTGGACCAGGCGCAAGCCGACCCGGCAGGCCTGCAAGACAACAAGGCGCCTGCCAAGGCCCACGTCATCATCCCGGTTCGCTCCATTCACGCGAAGGTTGATCACCTGCCGGAGGTGATGGACGGCCTGATGCAAAAGGCGATGAAAGCGGACAAATTTGCCACCATCGAATTCACGCTCACCAGCCTGACCTTCAAAGGCCCGCACACCGCCGGGAAGCCGTTCAACTTCGAGACCGCCGGCGAACTGAGCATCGCGGGAGTGACCAACAAAGTGAGCTTCCCCGTCACCATTGACTGCCTGGAAGAAGGCAAGATCAAAGTCTCCGGCTCCGCGCCGCTCAAAATGACCGCTTATGGCATCGAGCCGCCGGCGCCCAACTTCGGGCTGGGCCTGATGAAGTGCGGGGACGACGTAAAGATCAATTTTGACTGGACGTTGAAGGAAAGGAAGTAAACGCCCGGCGCGTGCGGTTTTACCTTGCGCCCGAAACCCAAATCTCCCTCGCAGACAGGAGGGGCGGAAGATGGCAGGATGAGTCCGGCAATGGAGAGTTCTCTATTGGAGCGCCCCGGGTGGGGCGCTCTTTTTTTTGTAACTGTTCAGGTGGCGACACCGCGCCATGAAGTGGGCGCAACGGTAGGGACGCCTCGCCGAGGCGTCCACCGCCACCCGGACGCCTCGGCGAGGCGTCCCTACCTGAACAGTTGCCTTTTTTTGCGGCGCAAGGCCGCGTCCTTTGGCTTTGAGGGCCGGATTTAAATGAGGCGATTGCGAAACATTCTGCTGGCGGTGCTGCTGGGGGTTCTGGCCTGGAAGGGCTGGCGCTATTGGCGGGAGCATCGCTTTGACTCCATCATCGCCCAAGCGGCCAAACGCTATGGGATGGACCCGGCTCTCATCCGGGCCGTCGTCTGGCGCGAGAGCGATTTCGATCCCGATGCGCGCGGCCGGGCCGGCGAGTTGGGCCTGATGCAAATCCGCCATGCGGCGGCGATGGAATGGGCCGCCGCCGAGCACGTGGCGGGGTTTAAGGGCGACGATTGCCTGGACCCGCTGACCAATGTGCTGGCCGGGACCTGGTATCTGCGAAGGATGGTGCGGCATTACGGGCAGGCGGACAATCCGCTGCCGTTCGGTTTGGCGGAGTATAACGCCGGCCGGCGCAACGTCCTCAAATGGCTGACGGGCGGCGACCCGACCAACAGCGCGGTGTTCATGGATCAAATCGGCTTCCCCGGCACGCGGGCTTACGTGCGGGCCATTCTGGAGCGTTACGACCAGTCCCGGTAACGCAACCTCAAAAAGCAGTTGGAACCACAGATGACAGGTTCAATCGCGGGTGATGGCGCGCATGGAGGCCTCCAGTTTGGCGCGCAATTGTTCGCGCTCGGTTTCCGAGGCCTCGCGCGGCACCCAGATGGGTTCGCCGTAGTAGCAGTCGAAGCGGGCAAAGGGCAGCGGAATTTGAAAACGATCCCAAGTGCGAAGACGAATCTTCCAGCGGGTGAAGTTGGAGACCGGGATGATGGGGCGTCCGGTGAGTTTGGCCAGATTTATGATGCCTTCCTGAATTTGATACACAGGCGGGCGAGGACCGTCGGGCGTCACCACGACGCTGTAATTTCGTTCCATCCAAGTCGTGGCTTCCAGCAGTGCTTGCGGGCCCCGGCGGCTGGTGGAACCGCGGATGGGCTGGACGCCGAAGCGTTGCGCGACGTTGGCCACAAGGCTGCCGTCGCGGCTGGCGCTGATCATCGCGGCCAGACCTTTGGCGGGCCAGCGCGACTGGGCGAAATCATCGTAGCTGGCCAGTGCGGCGGCGAAACGGTTGTGCCAGACGCAGAAGATGACAGGCCCTTTGGTTTCTGGGCAGGCGCCCGCATCGTGCCAATGCAGGCGCCAGGTCTTGAGGCAGAGCCGATAGAGAGCGGCCACCGCGACGGCGGCCAACCGCCGATGCCAGGGCAACGGTTGGGGCACGATGACGCCGGAAGCGGCCATCATGTTCCTTTTTTCAGGCTGGCCCGCACCAGGTCCTCCAAGCCGGCCTCCGGTCCCAGCACCGCCTGGGTGGCGCGGATGGTCTCGTGCGCCTCAGCCGGCTTGAACCCCAGGGCGATGAGGGCCAGGACGGCGTCGTTGACTTTTTGTTCGTCGGCGGAAAGGGAGCGCTGGGCGCTCTGGGCTTCCAGGACGCCGCCGGGGCCGATTTTGTCTTTAAGTTCGATGATGATGCGCTCGGCGGTCTTCCTGCCGACGCCGGAAATCTGAGAGAGCATTTTGATGTCGCTGCCGGCGACGGCGCCGCGAAAGGCGGTGACGTTGATGCCGCTGAGGATGTTCAGGGCGATCTTGGGGCCGATGCCGCTGACGGTGTTGATCAGGAGGCGAAAAAGCTGGCGTTCGGCGGCCGTCATGAAGCCATAAAGCACGTGCGCATCCTGCCGCACCGCAAGATGCGTCAAGAGCCTGACGGTCTGGCCCGGCGGGGGCAGCTTATCGTAGGAGGAAAGCGGAATCAGGACCTCGTAGCCGACGCCATTGACCTCCACCGTGACCTGGGTGGGGAGGGCTTCGATCAATTTGCCATGCAGATATGTAATCATCGGGACGCGACCCATCGGCGGCGATGGCCGTCGGGTGAGAGTTCAACCCGGCGGCCAGGCCATGGCCCGGCCGCCCAGGATGTGGCAATGCAAATGAGGGATGCTCTCGCCGCCGTCCCGTCCATTGTTGATGACCAGGCGGTAGCCCGATTTACCCAGGCCCAATTGCGCTGCCACCACGGCCGCTTTGAGAAGCAAATGGCCCAGAAGTTTCTCGTCGTCCGGCCCGGCCTCGGAGAGGCGCGCGATGGTTTTTTTGGGGACAATCAAAACATGGACGGGCGCTTTGGCATTGGCGTCGCGGAAGGCCAGCACCAAGTCATCCTCAAAGACAATGGTGGCCGGGATTTCGCGGTCAATGATCTTCTGGAAGACGCTTTTGCTCATCGAACCACCAGAGCGCAGGACTGGCTGGCCGGCTCGGTCTGCCAGCAGGAGCGCAGGAATTCCACGATCTGGTCATGGAGCGTCTGGCAGCGGCGGTTCCAGCGTTGGGCGCCGGCCAGTTGTTTGACGCAACCGTGCAAGCCGTTAAAGCGCAGCAGGTTGGGCGATTGGCCGAGCTGGCGCTTGAGTTCTTGGCGCAGTTGCGGGAAAAACAGCAATTCAAAGCCCTCATTGGCGGCGCTGCCGGCCAATTCGGCCAGGTTCGATTCCAAGACCCGTTGCGGCGCCGGGTTCGGCGGGGCGGCCGGTTGGTGATCGGCATAGACGCTCAAACCGAAACTGCGGAGAACCTTCTCCAGGGCCAGGGCGAATTCGCCCACCGAGACGAAGGGACGCTGCAACTCGTGCTTGAAGTAGTGCAGGACGGCGGCCGAGGCGTGGCGGACAATCTCCGGGTCAATCAAATCGGCCCCTTCCCCCATCAGTTCGAGCGTGACCCATTCCGCGGAGCAAGGGACTTGCTCGCCGTCGGTGGTGTGGAAAATCAAACAATCAGACTTAAGTTGAATCATGATTGGCCTCCAGTTTTTTGACTTCGCGCACAAACTCGGTGGCTTCTTCAAACCGCCGGTAAACGCTGGCAAAGCGGACGTAGGCCACTTTGTCAATCTGGCGCAACCCTTCCATGACCCTTTCGCCGATGGCCATTCCGGGGACTTCGCGTTCATATTTGTCGCTGATCTCTTCCATGATGTTTGCCACCAGTTCCTCGATGACCTTGGGGCTGATGGGGCGTTTCTGGCAGGCCTTTTTAAGGCCCGACAACAGTTTATCCTTGGAAAACTCCTCGCGCCGGCCATCCCGTTTGACAACCATAAGTCCCTCGTGCTCAATCTCTTCGTAGGTTGTGAAGCGATGGCTGCACTGCAAACATTCCCGGCGGCGGCGGATGGTCGAGCCTTCGCGGGAGGCGCGCGAATCAATGACCTTGTCATCCTGGTTGCCGCACTTTGGACAGCGCATAAAGTTTCCGTCAACCGCTACATAATGTAGTGTGACCCATTCGTAACAACAAAGGGTTGTGGCGTCAAGCCTGTTTTTTGAGAAATATTTAGGGGGGCCCCGCGCCAAAGTGTAGCGCAGTGTGCTTTAACCCACAAGTTGACCCACCGAGGAAAAGATGGTATAAGCCGGCAAGAAGCGGAATATCAAGTACTTACGAATGAAATCCGGCACCCTCTCCAAACCGGGTCAAATTATGGTCGGGAAGTCGGGGTTCAAGGCCGGTTTCCCTCTAGGAAGTGGGGGGCGGGTCAAATTATCGGTTAATGAGGTAGGGGGTGCAAGCAAAACGCGGCTTTTGGCCTAAAATCACGACCCGGCAGAAGTTGCTCACCCCATTTTTTGGCCCGATTCGCTTGGCGCTTTTGGCCAATTCAAGCCCCGCGAAATGCCCTTTCAATGCCCGGCGCGCAAGCCGCATTCTTGGCCGGCAAACAATCTTAGCACCCGGCCGCGATCTCGGCCATGAACCGGGTCTTGATGATCTTGTCCCAATACACGCTGACCGATGAAAAATTCTCACGTCTCATATACGCCGCATCCTTCAACAGAAGGGGCAGTAAAGCGTCAAAATGTGCCAGCGCACCCACAACCAAAATACGCATCGTGGCCGTCATCGTGTCCGTACAAGCCTTACAATCCGCGATAGGCGGCGTTTCCGGCGGTAGCTGACCAGGGGAAGCCCAAACTTTCTCCTTTGCCAGCTTCAAAGCCGCAACCTCCAAGTTTGAGAGTCCAATTTTGAACCATTGATCCGACTTTTCTGAATGTCCGGCGGTCCCCGTGATAGGCTGTGCCCCCGGCAAGTCTTTCGCTGGGACCGTCTCTGCGGCCGGCTGCTCGGTCGCCGGGGCTTTGGCGGGCGCCATTTTTGTTGTCGCTTTTATTTTATTCTTGACTACTGCCGCCCTATTGTGGACTCGGGCTCGCTTTTCTTTTTTCATAAACGGTCATTTTTAATGTTCTTGACTGGCCTCAATCAGCCATCCGTGATGCAATCAGGTTTTCTGTTCCCGCGAAATTTTCTTTACAAGAAGGTCCTTCAATATGTCGGTAACGGATTCGATAAACTCGCCTCCCCAGTTCTTTGCAGCTAAATCTTCTATGAGCGCAGCCATCTGTTTTTGATTCAGCGCCTTTGATAGAGCATCTAGGACCCGCGTTAATTCATTCATCGAGACCTCTTGCTCCGCCTTGTCAAGGGCCTCAAGTCTATCAAGCATGGACATGTCAACAGCAGGGAAAACAATCTTCCACTTTTGAGGCGGAATATATTGAACCGGCTTATCTCCGTAGAGCAGCCAGAGACGATTCACGCCGAAGCACTCCGTCAATTTATCCAAAAACTTCATTGACGGATTTTCTCTGGCCGCACTCTCTAAGCGGCTGATATAGCTTGGGGCACATCCGATCCGGCGTGCAAACTCATTGATTCCCAAGCCTGTTTCCTCTCTTAACCGTCTAAGGCGATACGGGAATTTTTGTTTTGCACGCGCCTGCAATTTCTTGTATGCCACAAGGCGCTTTCCCTCCGGCAATCGTGCGATTCTCATTTCCTCCCTGATGTCCGGTCTGTCAAATATACTGAATGTTCCCGGATCGTCGCCCTTGCCCTCCAAGAGCCATTCCAAACGGCAATTGAGAAACTCGGCCAGTTTGGCGGCCACTGCCGCGCGAGGCATTGAACCGCCGAGCCAGCGCGAAACAGTTGCCTGCGAAATATCCAGTATCCGCGCAAGGTCAGTCTGGTTTGCCCCGTGGCGATCCATCGCCAGCGCAAGTCTAGCGGCAAACTTATTTGGTCTATGCGGTGAACTTATATCTTTCATTTAGTGTTGCCAAGGCAATGCGTTAATGTATATTGCGGGCATAATATGCGTTCAACCGCAACAAAACGCAAGTTAAAAAAATGGCGATGGCATTTCCGGGGCATCGGCAAAGACGCCGCCATATTGGGCGTCGAGCGAAGCCATCTATATCGCGTGCTGACCGGCAAACGCCTCAGCCCGCGCCTTCTGATCCGCTATCGAGCATTGAGACGCAATCATAATCAGACCCTTGCCTCCATCCGCAAATTGGCGGACGTGATCACCAGCCCTCCGCCAAAATCTAAGACCGTATGAAAAAAGAACTCGACTCCTTAATCATCATGATCCGCAAGTTCCAGTCCCTCACGGCAGAGAAAAAGGACCTGGTTGCCCGCGAAAAACTGGCCAGGGAGGATTTAACAGCAGCCGCCGGCGCCGGGCCGCTTGATGATCCAAAAATCGCCCGCCAAATCAGCGCGGCGAACGCCACGATTGACGCCGTGAACGCGCGGCGTGGCCATGTCGAGAAATCGCTTCGCCCCATCCTCGGCGAAATGCGGGAGGCGCTTCGCGCCGCCGACACCCAATGGACTCGGATCATCAGGGCCGAAGGCGACCGCATTGCCGAGAAATTCTACAGCTTGAACGCTCAATTTTACGAGGGAAATCTGCGAGAGGCCAAGCGCCATCTGAACCACGAACTTCTTCCCGCTTGGAATTTGACGAATCGCAGCCTGTGGCATGGCCGCGCTGGCGATCTCACTGAGGAAAACGCACTCGCAACCGTAAATCAGTTTGTGAACCTCATAGGGGCAAACGCCGCTCGTTTCAACCTAAGTATCTAACCGCAAAACCGTATCCATTATCTGAACTATGAACCCGCCCAAAGATGATCGCATCGATCCACAAATAACCGTTGAGCCGACGCCGGACGCCGAAAAAGTCATCACCGTCGAACTCGTGAAGCCCACTGGCCTGGATGGCCGGCGCATCCCGGTTGGCAAGATCGTCAAGATCAGCGTCGAGCAGTGGCGCGCCCTGAGCCGCCATTTCAAATGGGTGGACGGTCCCCTGGCTCATGCGCCCCAAGGTTGGACGCCGCCCGCGCCGGCCGCCAGCCCCGTTGCGAAATAAACGACGCCCAAAATCGAACCCGTTGCCTATGTCAACTCAAATTCTCCACCGCGATCTTCACCCGGAAATCAGAGTCCTGGACGCCGCCGCCGGCCTCGTGGAATATGTCGCTTCCAACGAGACGGTTGACTGTTACCGCGAAGTCATCATGGCCGATGGCTGGAAGTTTGATCGCTTCAAGAAAAACGCCCCGTTTGTTGACTCACACAGTTACGATTCGATTGACAACCTGCTTGGCAAGGTCGTGGACTTCAAGGTAAAGGCCGGGCAATTGATTGAAGTCGTAAAGTGGGCAATTGACGTGGGCGAAAACGACCTGGCCAAAAAGGGCTTCGCCATGACGGCCGCCGGATACTTGCGGGCCGTGAGCGTCGGTTTCCTCCCGGAAAAGATCGTTTCGCGCTTCGACAGCGATCCGGGCGACTACAACGACGCCCTGGCCAAACTGGACTTGGGTGATGATCTTGCCCAGTCCATCCGCTGCATCTATGTTTCGCAGCAACAAACCGAATTGAGCGCCTGCATCATCGGCGCCAATCCAGACGCCCTGGCCCGCGCTTATTCGGATGGGGTTCTTGAAGATTCTGATTTGCTTCGCTGGCCCGCCATGCGGCGCGCCATTCGGTCCGCGCGGCCGGGCGCCCGCCGGACCTACAGTTTCGCCTCTGCCGAAGATCAAACTCAACCCAGTTCACCTATGGCACAAAAATCCTTTCTTGATACCTTTACGCGCCTGACGGCGCCAAGCCCCGCTCTCACCCAGGCCGCTGAAAAGCTCGAAGCGGCCCGGCGCGGCCAGTCCGAAGCGGAGCTTTTTCGCGCCACGGCGTTGGTGCGCCTGGCAATGGCCCGCCAGCGCCGCCTGACGGCGCATGAAGTGGCCGTCGAGGCATTGGGCGATAGCTTGGTGCGCAACTTCCTGGAGGCGCTCCCACGCTATCTGGCCGGGTTTGCGCACCGAGGAAACGATATGGTGCGCCGCGCCCTCGCACCGGGGGGCGCACTTGGGGGAGCATTGCTGCCCATTGACGTTACCGCCGCCATTTTTGACCTGGTTCTTATCAATGGCGCCTTCCGGCATCTTGGAGTTGAGCAGATGCCGACCATGCAGACAAAATTCGCCCAGACCACGGCGAATCCCACCGCCATCGTAATTCCGCCAAGCCTTATGGGGACACAATTGATTACTGCCGACACGGCGTTGGCCGGCTCAAGCGTCACGCCGGAAGCGGCGACCTTTGCCGTGTTTTTGCCCGTTTCGCGCGAACTGTTGGCCGATGAAAAAGCGAATCTCTCCGTCTATCTGCTAACGCGGTTTTCTCAGGCGTTGGCTGCCGCGATTGATTATTGCTCCTTCTCTGGCGCCGGAACCGTGGACACGACCAACGGCGGAATGACGGGAATCTGGAATGACACAAACATCTCCACGGTCAACGCTTCCCAAGGCAATAATGTCATCTCGCAACTTGCCCGCGCCGATTTCCTCTCAGCCGTGGCCGCCGTCGCCCCGGCCGCCTTGCAGCGCGAGTGCAAATGGTTCATTTCCCCGACATTCATCGCACCGTTGATGATGTTAGTTGATAGCGTGGGGAGGTCATACCTTTTGAAAACGCCGGCGGAAACCGGGGATGGCACATGGCGACTCTGCGGCTTTGAGGTCGTATGGACCGCCCAGGCCCCGGCCAGCGGCGCCTCCGGTTCCACCATCGCGGCTTTTGGACATGGCCCAAGCTACCTGGTTGGCATCCGCGAGGAATTGGAAGTGATCCTGAGCGACGGGCTTCCAGAGCAATGAGCAGGCTTTCCGCGCTCTGAGCCGGGGGCTTTGTCAGACGCGCGCCGCGACCGGCTTGGCCAAACTTGCGCTTGCGAACGCCTAAGCTGTGACTCCTTACGCGCAAAAACTTCTTGACCGCAAGGCCGCCAGCCCGCGCCCGCCGCAGTCCTGCGTTTCTGCGGCGCCGGCCCGTCCTATTGCCGCCGTCCCGATTCCCGCCATCCCCGCCGCGCTGGCCAATTACCCTGAGCGAATGACCGCCAGGCAGGTCGGCGAATATCTTGCGATCTCGGAAGATCAAGTCATGCTTTTCCGCGACAAGGGCGAAATGGACTTTATCCAGGTCGGTTGCCCCGGCGCAGAGCGTCCCGCCTGGCGGATTACGCGAGAGAGCGTCGCCGCCTTTGAGCGCAGCCGCCAAACCGCATCCGCAAAATGAGAGCCGCCGCCACAAAGCCCCAAAGGTCCCTGCCGCTGGAAAGCTACCCTCTGCGGATGCGTGCCGGCCAGGTCGCCGCTTACTTGAACGTCTCAACGGACCACGTCATTGATTTGATTCGGACGGGCGGATTGCCAGCCGTCAATGTCGGCGCCGGCTCCAAACGCGGGTGCTATCGCGTCACGAGAGAAGCCGTGGCCGAATTTGAAAAGGAGCGCAAATCGTGATTCGCTCCCATTTATGCTTTGAGCTGTGCCGGATCGGGCTGGGAGGCCCGGCTCAGGAGAGCGGCTCAATATCGCCGGGGGGGCGTTACTCAGCGCGCCCTGCCCGGCTTTCTTTGCTCAAAAACGGGCCGGCCGGCACCATCTTGCGGAAAGGAATCGGGTGATTATGTTTCACGCTGAGTTAACGCCCTCCCGCCTCCGCGCGTCCCCTCCCACGGCCCGGCCTTCCAATTTGCGAGGCCGCCCCAAGCAGCATCAATCGGCACTCCTTGGCGATATACTCGATGTCCTCTCTCGCATGACAAAGGCGGAAAAGAATTGGGACATTGCCTGCTCGATTGACATGAACCGCCTTTTGGCGACGGCCGGACTTAAAATCGGGTGGGATGTCCAAAAAAAGCGGCCCTTTAAAATCGCTTATACGGCATCGGCGCGCCGGGCGATACAATCCTTGTGCCAGGCCGAGAGGGCGGGTTTTCAATGGCATTCGGCGCAAATTCAACGGCATGTAGTGAGCCTGCTCAAAAACCCGAAAAATCCGATGTGGCGATTTTTGACCATATCGGAAAGGGAAGGGCTTGCGCCATGAACTTCACCGCCTCAGCCATCGCCTCCATTACTGGCCGAACGCGCCAAGCCGTTCAACAAGTACTTTCTGGCTTACCGCCATCGGCCCAGGACGTAATCAGCGGCACTTCCGCCGCCGCCTGGCACTTCGCGGTCTTGCCCGATTTCCTTCAAAAGGAACTTGACTCCATTGCTGAGCGCCGGGGTTTTGGCCGGGGCTTTGAAGCTGTGAAGGAAATGTGCAATGCCGCGCCGGCGCCGTGGCGGCCGCGTATCCCCATTGCCCAGGCGAGCCAAACCGCCCAGGATAAAGCCGCCAAGCTGCGCGCGGTGCTTGAACCTTTTCTTCGCGCCCGAAAGTTGGACACCCGCTCACAAGCCGAATTGGAGGCCGCCGGCGTCGAAGCCTACCAGCGGGAATTCGGCCATGCCATTACTGGCCGATGGTTTCGCGCTCTTTATGCCCGCACAGTTGAACGTGACAGCGGCGCCGAAGCCTGGATGCGCCTTGAACTCTACCTTGATGACAATGTCATGCCCGCGCGCCAGCCGGCCCGATGTGACCGCGCCGCACACGTCCGCCACGAGGCCGCCTTGGGTGACACTGTCCGCAGGCTTGAAAACCCGGCACATCCGACCGCCGCTGATTTGAAGTTTTTGTTTGACGGCGCTTTTCGTCACTTGGAAAGCAATCGGGCGGACAAACGGACGCTGCTTGATTGGCTCTTTAAAGCCGTCCCGGCGCTGGCCCCCACCCGCGCCGCACTCAAAACCACATTCAACCGCAAACTCCGCGCCTGGACAATGGCCGGCGGCCTGGCGGACGCCCTGGAGGATCGCCGCCGCCTCGCGTCCGGCAATTTCCGCCGCCCGGACTTTTCCGAAGATTTGAAGATCATCCGCGCGGAAGCCATCAAACACGATGGCAACGAAACTTTGGCTTATCGCAAGTTGCACCAAGCCGGGCGATTAAGTGAGGCCCTTGTCAATTATTACACCTTTGATCCGCGCCGGAACAAAAGCTATTTGCCAAAAGCCATCCGCGAGGAAATCACGCCGGATGTCAAAATGTGCGGCCCGCTGCATCGCGGTCCCTGGCAGGCAAGGATGCGCGGCCCCTATATCTCGCGCGATTGGTCCAATGTCGCCCCCGCCGATTGGTTCAGCGGCGATGATGTCACCTGGAATAACTACTTTTACTTTTACGACGCGGAAGGCCGCCTTCACATTGAGCGCGGAGAATGCCTCTTGCTCCATGATCTCCGCACCGGTTGCCTGCTGGATTACGTTCTTATCGCCGGCAAGTATAACTCCCGGCATATCCGCAGATTGATGCTGGCCGTCCACGACAAGCACGGTCTGCCGCATCAAGGCTTCTACTTCGAGCGCGGCGTCTGGAAAGCGCGGATTATCACCGACGTTGCCCCCAAAGACTCCCTGCATTGGCGCGAAACCGAATCCGGTCTGGCCGGGTTCAATTTGCGGGTCTGCCATGCCACAACGCCCCGCGCCAAGATCATCGAAGGCTTGATCCGCATTCTCCAAGAGCGCCAGCGCAATGAGCCGGGCTTTGTCGGCTTCAATGAACGGACACAAGACGTTGAGCGGATGCAGGACTTCCTCGCGCATTGTTGCACCGGCAAAGCGCATCCGGCCGAAAAGCTCTTGGAAATGGGCCAATGGAAAAGTCGCCTCGATCAAATCTTCGCCGAATTCAACGCGGACCCGCAAAACGGCAAGCTGGTCCGCGGAGCAAGCCCCATCGAAGCCTGGCAGGCCGGACTCGACAAAAAGCCGCTGCGCAAGTTGCCGGACGAAGCTCGCTATCTCTTGGCCACACATTGCAAAAAAGTCAGAGTCCGCCAAGAGGGAATCCTTTTGACCATCGGAAAAAACCGGATGCTTTTTGCCAACGATCAAACCGGCCCGCTGATTGGCCGGGACGTTCTGATTTTTTACTCCGTGGAAACCCCGGAACTTCTCACCGTCTCGGATTTGAACCGTCAAAACTATTTCACCGTGAAAGCCCTTTCGCTGCCCGCCATGTCCGCCAACAAAGACGAATTCGCGGCTGTCCATGCTCAAATTGCCGGACACACCCAGGCCGCCCGCGCCATTTACGGCGCCATCCCCCACCAGCGCATTGCTACGATCACCCGCGATGATTCTGTCACCGATGCCGCCGCCGCCTTGGGCCGCTTTCACAATGCCGAAACGGAACAATTCCAGCGGGAAGCCACCGCCACACGCCGCACTTTAGGAAAAATCCAGCGCCGGGCCGCCGCCGATGGCATCCATATCAATCATGTCATCCGTAATCCTGACCGTGTGTTGCGCGGCTTGGAACTGGAACGGCAAGCGCGCGCGGATCGCCGCAAAACAACAAAATACCGCCGGGGCTGATGACATCCCCGCTTGCTTTGGCGGCGAAAACGGCGGCGCAAAAACTTATGTCCTGCAAGGCCCTGTCGCCGCTCCGACAACCGGCCAATATTGGGCGTTGTGGAAGAAACTGGAACAAATCAAACCGGGCTTGAGCCGCCATGCCCTTACCCAAAAGGCCCTCGGCCTGCATCCCAAAGTCAACGATATGACCCCGGCGCAACTCGGTAAAATGATTGACGTTTTCGGTGCGATCATCCGCGATGCCAAGGAGCCAGCCCATAGGGAATCCCCATGACAACCACCACTTTCCAAACCGGAATTATCCCGCCAGAAGCCATCGCCTATAAACTGGCCGCCTGGAAGAATTTCAAAACTCCTAAATTTGCGGAGCAAGCCAAGGCACTGCCGCGTCTGTCCGAATTGGCCTGGTTTATCCAGTGGCAGTCCATGCAGCCTGGCGGCCTGGAGAAATTTGTCTTGGATTTCCTCGCGGCCTTTCCAGACCGCGTTTGCACCCCATCCATGCACCGTTATGGAAAGACGACGAAACGCTATACCGGCGAACAGCGCAAGGTTATCATGTATGAAATTCCGAGAGATTATGAAGCCAGGAGGGACACTCAGGCCGCCGAAGTCGCCGCCGGCTTTTGGGAAAAAACGGAGATTGCGGAGCGCGACGGTTCTGCGCCGCGCCCAAACATAGCCCACAGAAGCACGCTGAACCGGGCCGAATTTTCCGCATTGTGCCGCGAGGCCGCATTGAATCATCTGGCCCAACATCTGAGCACGTTTTGCGACTGTGGCGCGAAGCCCAGGGAGCCTTACGCCCGCGTGGAGAGAAACGAGAAAACTTACGGCTTGGAGGGCCACTGGATTCAAGACGATAAGCCTCTGGCCGATGTTTGGTATTTTCAGGACCTGCCCGGCGCCCTAATCGAAATGCTTGACATTCACGCCACGCGCGCGCGCGAACCGCTTGTTATGACCGAAGTTGCGAAGCGATGTTTCGACGCTCTGGAATATGCCTGGACCGAAAAAGCGATGGTTTCCATCGAAGGCGATACTCGCTTCGGAAAAACTCAATCCGTCCGCACTTGGGCCGAAATGCTGCCGGGGCAGGCCCGGTGGGTGCGCACGCCTTGCAGCAATTGCGAGTATGATCTTTTGGCGGCCATCGCGGAAGCCATCGGGCTTGAAGTTACCTTGAAAACAGGCTACCGCGAACTTAAAACAAGAGTCGAATTTATCATCCGGCATGGCGGCCTGATGTTCATCCTGGACGAAAGCCATTTCCTCTTGCCGACGCGGTTCTCCAAAAATACGCCCCCGGCCCGGTTGAATTGGATTCGCACGCGGATTGCCGACCAAGGCTGTCCGCTGGTTTTGGTATCCACGCCCCAGGATTTCAAGGAATGTCTGCACCGATTCATTCGCGCCACAGGCCACAACATCAACCAGTTTTTGGGCAGGACGCTTTTGAAAGTCCCGCTTCCAGCGGAGCTTGCCCCGGCTGATTTGCTCGCCGTTGCCAAGAAGCATTTCCCCGATCTAGACGCCGATTATCTTGATTTGATCGTGGCCAAGGCGGAACAATCCGAATCTTTTTTGATGGCGGTGGAAAGCATCGCCAAGCGCGCGCGCTTCATCGGGCGCCGCGCTGGCCATGCGTCCGCCACACTCCAAGACCTGGAAACGGCCATTGCGGAAGTAGTGCCAAGCGTTACCGCGCCGGCTCGGCCAGCGCCGATTGCGCCCGCGCGCGCTAAACACCCGTTGGCCGTTAAACGAGGCCGCGCCCTCATGCCAGCCAGCAGCATCTCCCCTCTTGAGCCGCCCGCGCTCGCCCTGCCGCCGCGGCGGCCCACGCCGGCGCTTCAACCGCCCGTCCGGCAAGTCATGGCTCTGGCAGAAACCGCATAAACACGAAAAATCCTATGGCTGATTTCCAAGTCAAAATTACAACTCCGGTTGAACTGGAAGGCGCCAAGCAGCTTGAGGCGCAACTGGAGCGCGACATCGGAAAGGCCAAGGCATTAGGGAAGGCCCATGATGAACTTGCCGCCAAGCTGGCCACCGTCAAAGCCGCCATCGCTGGCGCGGGTGAAAGTGCCCAGGAAGCTGGCAAGGAAACTGATAAGCTCGAACTCTCTCACCGGCAATTGCATGGCGTTCTTGAACAGGTTGCCCCCGGCTTGGCGGGCATGGCGCGTTTCTTGACCAGCGGTTTTGCCGGCGCCATCGGCGTTGTCCTCATTGCCTTCCAATATCTGAACCAAAAATTGGAAGATTTCAAAAAGTTCCTCCAGGACATTGACACCGGCCCTGGCGCGCGTGGTGAATGGGCCGAACGCATCCGCGACAACACCCGCGAAGCCGCAATCGCTACCGCCGTTTTTAATGATAGGCTGGAGGCCGCCGCCAAAGCGCAGGAATCGTTGAGTAAAGTCACGGACCGTCTTATCGCCATCCAGAAAGAGCAGGCAAGCGCCGCGAAAGAAGTTGGCGATGCACAGAAGGAACTGGAGCTTTCGCGCCTGGATTTGGCCGAGAAACTCGGCCAAGTCACTCCTGAGCAGGCCGTTAAGATCAAGCTGGAGATTGATGATCGAGCTTTCCGCCGCCAATTGGAGGCCGAGAAGGCGGCCATTCAGGCGGAACTCTCCGCCCGCCAGCAGGAATGGCAGGCCAATGAACAGCGCGGCCCCGGCCTTGCCCAGGAAAAAGACCGCCTCGCCGCTCGCGCCCTGGCCGATAAAAATGCCGCCGATGCCAATGCCGCGAAGCTCAAGCAGGATGAAGAAAATCTCAAAGCTGCTCAGGATGTCTTGGCAAAGGCCGACGAACGGCTGTTGCAGCCCCATCATTTCGGCGACCGCGCCGACACGGCCGCCCGCCAATATGCTGAGACCGCTTCCCGCCAGGCCCAGGAGCAGATCGGACTCTTAAATCGGTCCATTCAACAGGAAAAAGGCAAACAAACACCGTTGGAAACCGCCGCCGCGTTGTCCAAAGAACAATTCGAGCGCGCCAAAAAGAATTACGAAGATGCCGCCGAGTTGGAACGCGAGACTGAGCGGACCATTGCTGATCTGACCGCCAGGCTCGCGGCACAGACCGCCAAGGCTGATACCTTGGCTGCAATTCATGGTCAGACCACGGCAACCAAAATTAGCGCCGCCTCCGTTCCCCATGCCCCGGAGGACATTGCCGCCCAAAACGCCTATGCCAATACGCCGGCCGGCGTGATGGACCCGAATTTCGATTGGCGGGCCGCCATCCTCCAGATGGCCGGGGGCAACCAAGCCGACGCCCGACTTCGGGCGCTTATCAATGAATTGATCGGCCTGGCACGCGATATTCACCTCAACAAAGCCGACCGCTCCGCTTACGAGGAGTTGGCTGGTGAAGTGGCCAACCTCCGAGGGCAAATCCAAAATTCTCGCTGATTCTGAGCCACCATGAACACAGACGAAAAAAATAACAGCCGAGAGCAAGTTATTTGCATTCAATTGAACTCAAAAGGGATTCAAACAATCCCAATCCCCGAAAGGGCGTGGTCACTCTTGCTTACCCTCGTATTCAGCGCGTCTTTGCGGGCCAAAGGCGTGTTAATTAAAGATGCGTCCCTCGACGGCACGCGGCCGGGATCGCAATGGCCTTCGGGCGGTTTTATTACCCGCGAAGGAGAGAGTATCGGGATTTTTTTCGTAACCGATTGGAAAGCTGCTGTTGTCACAATCCAAGCCGAATTGGAAGCGCAGAAAATGGCCCTCCACTCTAAGGTCGGTTGGCTATGTGATGATGAACGGATTTGGCGGTCTTGTTTCCCCAGGGATTCAATGGAAGACTTTAACCCAATTGTTGAACGGTTTTTGCAATGGGCAAAGGAAGCTCGCCCGCCTGGATACGGCGGCCCATGTCCATCATTATGACCGCTGCACGCATCCATCGCATGGCGCCCAAAACGCCTTTTAAAGGCCAATTCACGGCCCTTGCGCGGCCCATTTTGCCGCCCCTTTCCAGCCACATAACCGTCGCCAATTTGTGCGCCCGGCAGTCGCCGGCGCCCTCGTTCTTTTTGAGCGGCTAGAAGTTGGTCAAACAGTCGAAAACTTGTATGCCCGCGAACTGCGGGGCTTACCGTTTATACCCATGTTTTGGAAGTCAGGAAGTCGCTCGCGGGTCAAATTGTGGGCCCAGTTACAGCAGGCGTACTCGCCGGCAAGTTTTGGTGGCGTCCCGCCACCATGAGCCGAAGGATCACCAGGAGGGAACAGTCCGTTGGTACCCTGCTACGGGCACCTTCTCCCTAGGGGGACATGGTCGGCGCGGAGCATTCATAGTTTTATAATCCGCCTCATCCAAAACTCTGGGCGTCGGTGGGCATGGGCGATCGCGACAATCCAAAGGGTGTCTCCGCGAATCACGTAGGCGACATAATGGGGAAAAACACGAAGGTTCACGCGGCGGTAACCGCGAGGTCTCAAACGGGGAATTTCAGGATGCTCCAGAATCCAATCCACGATCGCGGCGAGCTCGTCTCGAAATCGGGTTCCCAAGCCAGGCTCCTTGGATTCATAGTCGGCTGCCGACTTGCTGAACTCCTTCTCCGCCTGTTCAAGAACGATGAGGGTCATCTGGCGAGTTGACGGTCAATGTCCCGCAACACGTCGGCAAATGGGCGTCCTGTTGCCAATCCGGCGTCCACCAACTTGATCCGGCCCTCAATCTCCTCCTCCCAAGCCGCATCGGCTCCCACATCTCCAACGGCTTCAGATTGCTCCAAGAGAGTGCGAGCCAGCCGCAACTGGTCATCTTGCGGCAGACGCAACGCTTCATCCGTAATCTCGGCAAGATTTCGACTCATGCTGGAACTTTATCCGAACATGGCAATTTGTCCAGCTTTAGTCCCCGGTTGGCAGCGATGCAAACACGCTCTAATGCGCGGGCTTTTCCGGCGGCTTCTCCACGGGCAGGCGGAACTCATCGGGTCGCTCCCGGAGCACCCGGCGCAACCAGGCCTCCGGGTAGCCCACATCCGGGTATTTGCCTTGATCGCTGCGGATGTAGCCGTCGTTGTACTTGGTGATCAGATGCTCGGCTAACGCGCGCCACCGAATGACCGTCACCTCGGCGTGCATCACCGAGTAATCGGTCAGGTAACGCGCCGCCAGGTTGGTGTCGCTGCCCGCCAACTCCACGGCGGTTTTCTCCACCGCCGGCTGAAGGGCCAGCAGGTTTGACTCGATCTCCTTCTGCGCGGCCTGAATCTCCGGCACCATATAGGAGTATTTCATGTAGGCGTAGTTGGCCGTGAGGTTGAAGACCCACCACGCCGAGTCCCAGGAAAATTTCTCGATGCTCCCCGCCGCAAAGCTGGGAGGCACGGCGCCGAGGCTGCAGTAGAATGGCGAATAGCACGTCGTATAGGTGTCGTCCATCCCGAACCAGACCAACCCGCCAACGGCGTCCGGCAGCCAGGCCCGCGATTGGGAGACGCTGGAAAAACCGGTCTGCTGCGTTGAAATGGGGCGTTCCCAGCAGTATTCGACGCCGTCCACCTTCCAGGTCAACGGACGCCAGCGCCGGGGCAATCCGAATGGGCCGGCGTCAATCCCCTTGGTCATGTCCAGTTCCGTCCCCTCGAAGTGGTCGCGGATCAGGGCGAACACGTCGGCGACCGAGAGCTTCTTGTCCGGCGTCACCCACAGCGGGTAAGGCTGGGAGCCGGGCTTGCAGCGAGTGTAGTCAGGGGAAAGGCGCCGCGAGGGGGCCGCGCGCCGCAAGATGCTCCACACCCGCGAGTCGCAAATCCGCCGCGAAAAGGGCGTGGCGGGGCAGTAAGCATCGCAGAAACGGAAGGGCCGGCCCGAATGCGGATCGTACCAGCCTTTGCTCACGGCGAAGCTTTCGACATTCTCCGAAAACAGGCAGTTGTCGGGATCGTCCCGGGGAATCTCAGCGATGCGAGATTGATTGGCATGGCAGGAAACCTGCCCGTCGGGAATCCGCATCGCCACCCAGACGGCGCCCTTGCCGCCCGGCCCGGTGCCGACGATCTCCAGAATCCAGGCTTCGCGGGTGTCGGCGATGGAAATGGTCTCCCCTTCGGAGGCATAGCCGTACTGGCCGGCCAATTGGGTCATCACCTGGATGGCCTCCAGCGCGGTGCGCGCGCGTTGCAGCCCAAGCATCATCAGATGGGGGTATTCCATCAGCGCATTGGAATTTTCCAACTCCGGCCGGCCGCCGAAGGTGGTCTCGGCCATGGCCAATTGGTGCTCGTTGATCAGCGCGCCCAGCACCTTGAAGGTGTGCGGGACCTGGGGAATTTTGCCGCGCGGGTTCTTCTCCTCCGGTGTGCGCGGGCCAATTTCAATCATCTCGCCCGGTTTGTGGTCCATGGCCGGGGTGATGCCCAGCGTGGCGTAGGCCCCGGCGTCGTCGCAATTGTAGGTGATCATCACCGAGCCGTCCACCGACGCCCCGCGCGTGACCAGCACGGAGGTGCAGGCCGCCAGCGGCAAGACTCCCGCGGCCATCGCCGCGCAGGCCAAAGAAAGCGCCAGGACACCAGCTAATCCGCGGCGAATCTTTAACATTGGCGGGACCGGTTCCGAATATTTGAAGGGCGAAAAATACATCATTTGACACTCCACAGGCGAGGGGGAATTGGTAATTGACCGTAATTGGCTGCACTGACCATTTTCGGGGCCATCATGCAGCGCGCCGTCCTGGAGTCAAGGACGATTGGGCGACAGGCCATCGGAATGGTGTCCAAGCCACCGAACACGCGCTCCACGGACCGGGCGGCGCGCTGACCAGCGCGGCCCTGCCGGATTTCACGCTGGCCCTAGACGCTTTCTTCGCCGCCGCTCCATAGCCAACGCCAAGCCGGCCGAGAATAGATTCCTACGCGTCCTCATGCCACGGTCAGGGCGGTTTTTTGGAAGACGACGACGCGGTTGGTGTTGGTGCCTTTGGCGTTGTTGTCCACTCCCCAACAATTGGCCGTTTTGGTGAATTTCTGGTCGTTGATCAGCACCAAAATCGGCTCCAAGCCGGCCTTGACTCCGCACGGCAGCACCGCCTCCTCCAGCTTGATGCTTCCGCCCCGCACTTCGCCAACCTCGAAGGCGACGTGGCCGCCCGGACGAAGGACGCGGAACAATTCCCGGAAAACTGCGGTCATGGCGTTCTGCCAATCGTCCAGCTTTTTCGGAACCGTCAGGGCCACTGAGGCCGCATCCACGCCGATGAACCAGCAGCGCAGCCAGTTGTCGGTCGCGTAGTTCACCACGTCAAGAAACGGCGGCGAGGTCACGACCAGCGCGACGGCCCCGGAAGGCAGTTCGGGCGTGGCGCCGGACTGGGCCGTCAACAGGACCGCCGAGCGGGCCAAGCGGGCGAGGCGCTCGCGCTGGGCGCGGTCGCAATCCCCAAGCAATTGGCGCGTCTTCTTGCAGAGGATGGCGGCGACGTTTCTTTTGGGCGGCGTTTGGTTGCGCCGGGTGTTGATCTTGCGTTGCACCTGGGCTGTGACCGCCTGGTTGGGCGGCATGGTATAGACGGAAAAGAAACCGGGGGAATGGCCCGTCAAACGATTCAGGGCCACCATCCAAATCCATCGGTCAACGGCGTCCAACATCCCTTCCGTCCTGCGCCGCAGAAGATTTTTTTTCAAAGCGCAAATTTCCCGCAACGTCTCGGGATGGTAAAAGGCCAGCAGATCGTCCGGGAATTCATCATGGTCATGCCAATTCACCGTCTTGAGCCGCGCTTCGACCTCGCCGGGCAGCGGCGGTTCCAGGCGCGGGCGGGTCAGGAAGACGCTCAACGGGTTGGCGTCGCAGCCGAAGGGAATCCGGCCCAGCAGCGCCGCCTCGATGAGGGTCGTGCCGCGGCCCATGAAGGGGTCATAGACCACCTCGCCGGGAGCGGTCAGGCGCTGGATGAAGAAGCGCGGCAGTTGCGGTTTGAAGCAAGCGCGGTAGGAAACCTCGTGCAGGCTGCCGGCGGCGCGCTGTTTGGCCGTCCAGAACTCGTTGACGCAAGTGGGCACGGAGATGGTTTCCCCGCTGAAAAGGCGCGCCTGCGTTTGCAGCAGGCGGGTGTCCGCGCCGAATTCCTTGAAGGCGGCGCACTGTTCCAGCAATGGAGCGTTGGACGCCGGTTCCGGCTCCGGCGACGGCGCGCAGCCCAAATCAAGCTCCAGGTTTTCTTCCAACGGCATCATGGCAATCACGGAAGCGTCCTAGAGCGCAACAAGCGGAACCACCGGTCGGCCTTCCCATTTCGCCAGGCTTTCGTAATAACTTTCCAGATTGTTCACGAGTGCGACCATACACAACGCCGGGGCAGCTTACGAGGCAAATCTTTGCCGGGGGCTTGTAATCTCGCCTGGCCGGGCAACATTTGGACGCATCCGAAAACTGGAATTTTCACCAATGACACTTGCCCCGCCTTGGGCCGGTGACGAAAACGCCCGTCTGTGCGCTCTGGGCCCGTGCGGTTCCACTGCGATTGATTGTTCCGGACACGGCCCTCAGTCAATCGCTTTTCCAATCCCGCGCCATGAATTTCACGGGGTGGCTTCGGTTGGCCGGTCTGGGATCGTGGAAAAGATGGGTTGACGACGAGATGCGGGAAAGAAACAACCGGGTTTTAAGCTCGGCATTGACTGACCGTGAAATTTTATCGGGTCATCCTGGACACCAATGTGATAATAGGCGAACTCAAATGAAAGCAATTGAACTAAACATGCCGGATGATGTTTACGAGAAACTGGAAAACTTGGCGTCACACGACCATCAATCGGTCAATGCGTTCGTGCTGCGGAAACTTGAAGAATGTGCCCGCGCTTTTGAGGACTTCAGGAAACTTGAGCGGCGCGCGCACAGGGGCAACCGTGAGAGATTCCAAGCGGCAATGACCAAGGTCCCGCATGCCCCTCCGATGCCGGGCGATGAACTTTAGAAACCCCTGGGCGCGGCCGTTTAGGAGCCACGCACAAACAAGTTCCGATAATCAGGCGCAATTCAGGCATAACCGACGCGGCGCCCAGGAAGCCCATTTTTGAAGGCGATTGAGAATTGAAAATTGAAGATTTGTAAATGGCAATTGAGCGGTTCGGGTAGTGGTGTTCAATTGCCAATGACCAATTTTCGATGACCAATTCTCAATCTTCCGAAACGGCCTTGTTCCAATGGTCGCCGGTAAAATCGGAAGTTGTTTATGCATGAACCCTTAGCCGCTCACGGCCCCGGAGGAAGACATCGGACGGCCGGTTCAGAATGCCGCGAAAAAAATACCCCGCCGTAATGCCGTGTAGAAACAGTTCCTATGAACGACTCTAGGAACAAGTAGAGCCGAGTCGGTCGCTTACGACTTCCAGTCAAGGCCTGTCGGCCACAACCGAGGTTAAGGCTCCTGATGAACTAATTTACGGTTCAAGGATTTTGTTTTTAAGCACGAGCATGGCAGGGTAAATTCCAAACCTGCTTCCAAAGATCGGCCGCACCTGTATCCAGTGCGTTCTCTGGGCATACTATCGGCCTTTCCCGCAAAAACAGCAAGCAAATTCCGCCGAATTTTTTCCGAATCTGGCTGCCCGACTGAGGCCCGTTTCCTGCCGGAATCGGCGCATTTTGAGCCGCCCGATTGGCAAGTTGCTGATTTCCAGCCTCTTCCGCCCGCCCAGGATCGAGCCAGCCAGTTTGGACGGCCTCTGCCGGCGTCTTTGAATTTGAGTCCGGGCTAATCCTTCAGCCGGTAAAACTGGTGGCCGGTGGGCGGATTGACGATGATGTATTTGTTGGTTCCGTTGTCCGTCACGCTCTGGCTGGGAGCGACCCAGTTGGTGCCGGCCAAATTCGTGTTGACTTGAAGATTGAAGCCGGTCGAAGGCGACGGCCAATAAACCATCACCGTGTTCGTCGGGGTCAGCAGGATCCGCAGCAACGGCGCGCCCTGGGATTGCACGGCGTAGAGCGCCCAGAAACCGCCGGTGATGGAGTAGGGGCCGCCGGTCATGGCGGGGCCGGCGTCAGGCTGGCCGATGGTTCCGCTGATCTGGAAGGCGCCGTTTGAACTGACGCCGCCGCCCCCGGAGATTTTGTGCCAATCAACGGCATATTGGGCGTGAGCCGTGGAGGCCGTCAAGGCCAGCATCAAGCCCATGAGCGGCGCGACGGTCCGTGAATAAATGGGATTTTTCATGAGAGATTCCTCGCAGATTAGTTCTTGATCACCAGCACGTTAAAGGACATGCCCGTGATGTCCGTAAGATCGTCATTATAGATGGTCCAATTGCTGCCATCATACCAGACGCTATAGGGATGCGTTTCGTAATTGCCGGGGACTCCGGGCGGACTCCATTGGTGTGTCGCTATCAAGATGGCGTTGGGATCGCCGTCACACAGCGGGTTGGAAATGATGGTGATATAGGCGGCGGGAGAACCATAGCTGTTGTTGGTGGTGGCAAGCTGGATGAAGGCAGCCGTGCCCGTGCCGACGCCGGCACCGCTGACGTGGATGGCGCCGCTGCCCACCGTCAGCGCAGATCCACTTGAGCTGCTGGCATAGACAGCCGTGCCGCTAGAGGTGTTGCCATAGACGCCAATGCCCGAGGGAGTGTATCCATAGATACCAATCCCGCTGCCATTCTGCGAACCCCAAACGCCGACGCCGGCTCCGTTGGTGTCATTGTTCTGTCCACGCAGAGCGGTGGAGTCGAACCCGGGCGTCGTCGAAGTGACAACGCCATAGACGGCGAACGCGTAATCGTTGGTGGAGTAGGTGTCGCCTTCCACCCCTGCCGCCGTTCCAGTCAGTGAATCATGAATGCCGTAAACGCCGATGCCGCTGTCATCGTCTGCATAGCTGTCAATCCCGTCTCCCGTGTCTCCAAGCGCATAGAGACCGGTGCCGCCGACGGCTTCGAGGCCGAATCCTGTTCCACCACTGGCGTAAACGCCGATTCCCGAGGTGGCGGTTCCGTAAACACCAATTCCACTCCCAGCCTGCGAACCCCAAACGCCGACGCCGGAGCCGTTGGTGCCATTGTTTTGTCCACGAACGCCAGCCGCGAAGCCAGGCGTTTGGGATTCGACGACGCCATAGACACCATTGGCATAGTCATTTGTGGAATCGGTGTCGCCTTCCACGCCCGCCGCGGTTCCGGTGACGGCCGAATGCGTGCCATAAACGCCGATGCCAGCGGCGCTGCTGGCCACTCCGTCCACTCCATCGCCCGTTGAACCATTCCCGGAAACGCCGGTGCCGCCGTCGGCATAGACGCCCGTGCCGCTGCCGCCGCTGCCATACACACCCCAGCCCGAAGCCGTCGTGCCCCAAACGCCCCAGCCACTCCCATTCTGCGAACCCTCCACCCCGATTCCACACCCGCCCGTGCCGTTGTTTTGTCCCAGTACAGCGGTCGAGAAGCATCCCGGCGAGGTCGAACTGACCAATCCGTAGATGGCCATGGCCGAACTGTCGGTGGACGCTGTCACTCCCTGGACACCGGCGCTCGTGCCTGTCGCTGCCGTGTGTGACCCCACAAGGCCGGCTCCTGTTCCGCCTTGATCAACCTCAAAGAGCGGGCTGGCCGTGGCCCCAACCAGCGGGCTTGTTATCTGGCTGGCGGACACCGAGCCGCTGACGTTCTCCGCCGTGATGGCGTAGGGCGTGGGCGTCAATTCCTGGCGCGGAGCGACCGTGGTGAAAGAGGCGGCGCCGTTGGTGCGCACCGCCAATTCCAGCCAATAAGGCGTGGTGTCATAGACGGCGCCGAAATCCAGCGGAACCACAAACAGGCCATTGGTGACGCCCACCGCCGTGTAGGTGATCGTGCCGCCGGTTTGACTGCCGCCCGAGGCGGCATTGAACAGCTTGAAAGTAAAATCGTAGCTGCCGTTGGCTTCATTCGTACTGACGGTCAGCCGGCCCTGGTAGGTGAAGGCCGTTCCCTGACCGAAGGCGGGATTGAGAGCTAACATGGCGCCGCACAGCAAAGCGCCAGACACAAAGAGACGTAATGTTTTCATAATCACAGTCATAGTCATAGTTTTAGTTATTGTATTCGCGTTGCTTGGGGACGAACCGCATCCTGTGCCTCATTCTCGACCAATTTCGGGCTTTTGCAAGACTTACATTGGCAATAGGCCAACATTGCAGTTTATTTTATCTTGACGGGTTGGATGTTAAGTTTTTCTTTTGACTTTTTGCTTCCGGCCGCGCTGATTCCGGTTAGGCTGCGGGGCGATGAGCGAATTGACCGCCGGCTGCTGGATTTTGATCGTGGGCAAATGGCTCGCCCAAGCCGGGTTGGAACGGCTCAACCAACGGCACGTCCTGGCTCATCGGGGCGCGGTTCCCCTGCCCTTCCGCGAAACCATTTCATCCGAGACTTACGCCAAGTCTGTCAATTATTCGCTGGCGAAAAGCCGGTTTCATGTCGTGGAATTTTCCTGGGAAGCCGGGGTGCTCCTGGCGGTCCTTTTCAGCGGGGCGCTGCCGTGGTTTTACGAGGTTTTCAGCGGCGCTTTGGGCCGGTCGGTTTGGGCGGGGGCGGGCTTCATAACGGCGGTGGCCGTGGCGCTGGCGCTGGCGGAGCTGCCCCTGGACTGGCAGGCGCAATTCAACCTGGAACAGCGCTTCGGCTTCAACACGACCACCCCGCGCCTGTGGTGGAGCGACCGGCTCAAAGGGGCGCTGCTGGGGCTGGGCCTGGGCTATCCCCTGCTGGCGCTCATCTTGACGCTGTTCGCAAAACTGGGGGCGTGGTGGTGGGTGTGGGCGTGGGGTTGCGTGGTTTTGTTTCAACTGGCCGTCCTGCTGCTGGCGCCGCTATTCATCCTGCCGCTGTTCAACAAGTTCACTCCGCTGCCGGACGGCCCGTTGCGGGAGGGGCTGCTGGCGTTGAGCCGGCGGGCGGACTTCCGGGCCAGGGACATCCAGGTCATGGACGGCAGCAAACGGTCGCGGCACTCGAACGCCTTTTTCACGGGGCTGGGGCGGTGGCGGAAGATCGTTCTATTTGACACGCTCATCGGGCAGTTGGCCGCGCCGGAATTGGAGTCGGTGCTGGCCCACGAAATCGGACATTTCAAATTGCGGCACATTCCCAAGGCGCTGGCGCTGTCGGCCGCCGGAGAGTTGCCCGGATTTTACGCCGTTTCGGCGCTGCTGGGACAGCCGTGGTTTTGCCGCGCCTTTGGTTTCCAAGCCGGCGAGGCCGCGCCCGCCCTTTTGCTCTGCGGCTTGCTCTGCGGCTTGGTCGTGTTTTGGCTTTCTCCCCTGCTGCGCGGGCTTTCCCGGCGGCATGAGTACCAAGCGGATCGCTTTGCCGCCGGGCTGATGGGGGAAACCAAGCCGCTGGCGTCGGCGTTGCGGAAACTGCATGAGAAGAACCTCAGCAACCTGACGCCGCATCCCTTCTACAGCCGCTTCTATTATTCCCACCCGACCCTGCTGGAACGGGAACAGGCGCTGTCAGCAATCAGGCAATGACTCCTGCCTCCACCGGTGGTTTCGCCGCGGGTTCTTCGACGGGTCCGGTCCACTGCGCCGCGCAGAATTGGGGCGCCAACTTGAGGCCCTTTTCCCACGCTTGCATGTAAAGGGCGGCGATTTTGCCCGCGTCCCGTTCCGGCGCGGGAAGAAGGAGCGTCTGGCCCCCGTCAATCCACTTTTGCCGCCGCGCCGCGCAATCAATCCACCATTCCGCCCCGGCCTCCGCGCCGCAGGCCTCGGGAGAAAGCCCGGCGATTCTGGCGGGAGCGTCAAAAGAGGCCAGGGCGTTGAGCGCGGCATGGCGCATCCCGTGGCGGCGGACCATTTCGCGCGCGGCAGTCCAATCCTGGAACATCGTGGCAGGAACGTCCACCCGCAGCCCGCGTTCTTGCGCCAGTTGCCAGAATGTGTCAATGGGCAGGATTCCACGGCTCCAATTGGAGTCGGCGTAGCGAGGATACGGGCCGCGTTGGCGGGCCAGGCCGGCCGAGGCCTGGATGGCGCAGAACGACACCAACTCCATGCTCCAGTCGGCAAAATCGGCGGCGGCGGCGCTCGGGCGTTTGAGGTGAAGACGAGCCAGCGCGTCCGAAAGGCCGGCGATCCCCAATCCGATGGCGCGATGCTCCAGGCTGGCGGCCCGCTCCGAGTCGGCCGGATAAAAGCTCAAATCCAGCGCGTTATCCAACATGCGCACGGCCGAGGCCACTGTGGCCCGCAACAACGGCACATCCAGTTCGCGGCCCGATTCCGAGATGTGCGCGGCCAGATTGATCGCGCCCAGAGGAGAGGCGGCGACTTGGTCATCGGCCTGCTGCGCGCGCAGCAGGATTGCGTCCTTGAAGCCCAGCCGGGGCTTGTCCATTCGCGCCAGCAAGGCGACCATCTCATGCCAGAGGTCCCCGGCGTTCAAGCGTTTGGCGAAGCGCATCTTGCCCTCGTCGGCCTTTTTTTCGTAGTGCAAATACCGCCGTTCAAAGGCGCTGCCGTGGCAATCATGGAGATCACCCGTCTCGGCGGGGTCCAGCAGCGTCCAGGAAGCCTGTTGGGACACTCGCTTCATGAAAAGGTCGGGTATCCAGAGCCTCTTGTACAAATCGAGAGCCTCCAGGATGTCGCGGCGCCAAGGTTCGACCGGGGAAAAAGCCGGAGTCAGATCGCTCGGGTCGCGACTGCGCAGATCAGGTTGCCGCGTGCCGGCGTGGCGCAAAATCAGGTCCGAGGGAATGAACCGGAAGGTGGACAGGGCCTCGTAAAACTCCAGCGCCCGGCCTTCCGGCCGGCCCTCCTCATTCAAAGCCAGCCCCATGGCAACTCGCATCCAGAAATACTGCGGCGTTTCCAGGCAGCGGCCATTCTCCCGCAGCAACCCCGTTTCCCGCAGCGCCTCCAGTCCTGCGCCGGTCAACTGCTGGTCGCGTTCCAGCCGCAGGGCGCGGGCCAGCGCGTCCGAGTCAAACTCCAACAGTTCCGGCGTCAGGAGCCGCCAGTAATCGCCTTCATTGAGGCAACCGTCGAAATGCCGGCGATAAACGGCCTCGAAGTTTTCGCCCTCGCGCTGTTTCGGCAAGACTTGCGCGTAAATGCTCCGCAACTCCGGTGACGCCGGGACAGAAGCGCCGGCGGGAGGACCGGCGGAAGGCTTGGGCCGCCCCTCGCGCTCCGCCCGCGCCAGGCGGCGCTGCTCACGGTATAAAATGTAACGTCGCGCCACTTCCACGTGTCCCGCCAGCATGAGTTGCTCCTCAACGGTGTCCTGAATGCGCTCGACCTCCAGTTCCTCGCCCCGCACGGCGCGGCTGAGGACCCGTTCGGCGACCTTCTCGGCGCACTGTTTGACGGCCACCTGGAAGGGAGGCGGGAGCGATGCGTTCGGGCCGAGGCCGTGGTGGGCCTTGAAGGCGCTTTCGATGGCCAGCAGGATGCGGGCGTCGTTGAATTCCTCAATGCGGCCGTCCCGTTTGCGCACCAGGAAACGCTGGCCCTGCAAGGGGTCAATTCCTTGCATCTGCAACTGCTCTTGCGGCGCGTCAATCATCAGGCCAGCCGAGCCAACCGGGCGCTTCGCATGGAGTCCCGCCTTCGGGCGGCTGGCCGGGTGTCAATCAACGGGCCAGCCGAGCCAAGTTGGCGCTCCCCACAGGTTGTGCCCAATTAAGCTCGACGCACTACATATAGTGCTTTTCGGCCCGATTCGTCAATGGTTTTTCATCACGAAATTTTAGCCCTCTTGCTGGCGACCATTTCCGCCACTCCCACCTCCGCGAAAACCATCCGGAACAAGAGCGGCTTTTACTTGGGTGGCTGCAATCTTGCGGGTTGACCTGAATCGCCAAACACATCCGTCACGCTGCATTTCAACCGTTTCAGAAGATTCTGCAAGGTTTTCAAGGTGACGTTTTGTTCCTCCATTTCCATGCGGTGAAGCGATGACGAGGAAACACCCATTTTACGAGCAAAGGCGGGATAGCTCATCTCCCCGCGCTTTTTCCGCAGGAACTGAGCAAGCTGCCTTTGCATGGACGCCGCCATGCCCGCAGTGTGCCGGGATGATCTTCCCACATGTGGGAAATATTGTCCTTGACATCCTTGCGTGCGCATCTCAGTTTTTGAGCGGGCCATGGGCGTGGGGATGGGTTAAAATGGGGGCATGAATGCGACATGCTCTGCTATTGAACCCTGTGTGAAACATCGCTCCGAGCCATCGGAGTCGTTGGCG
>Ga0326728_10005726_pt1 | contig 34381 bp, 24 predicted proteins | sample MB3enrmetagenome_FD_207602 | JGI IMG/M metagenome (GOLD analysis project Ga0326728, IMG submission 207602) | Lab enriched peat soil microbial communities from McLean, Ithaca, NY, United States - MB31MN | ecosystem: Environmental > Terrestrial > Soil > Wetlands > Peat | place: USA: New York...
GAATTGGACTCGAGACCAGTATCAGCAGGCTTTTCGCGATAAGCCAGATACCGGCGCCGTCTACACCGTCCGCACCGCGCTTTCCGCAACGCTACAAACCGCTCAGACACCCCAAGCCTTCACCCATGTCATGCAATTCTTGCTAACGAATTTCCAGCAGTTATCGAAAGAGCTTCGTAAAGTGAAACCGATCTAGGCTCGGATCGCACCCATCGTTGACCGGGCGACGCTTCTGTTTTGGGGACCGGCAGGGGCAAATCGTCCTCCGTGAGCCCGCGCTCGGCCCCGCTCAGAGCGCCGAACCCATCCCTGAATCTCCGAAGAATAAAGACCGCGCCAAAGCCGCGCTCCGCAATGCAAAGACGACTCCCGCCAGCTCATTGCCCGCGGCCTTCACCCGCGCAAAGATCGCCACAAGCCGGCTTTCTCGTTCCCCATCCGCGGTCGATGAGCGCGTTGGCGATTTGGCATTGACCGAGAGTCCTTCCCGGCCACGTTGGTATCCTTCGGGTCCGCTCTAAAACCCCCTCTTCGCCGCGGCGGATCGAGGTGGACAGGCGAGTTGGACCGAAGCCGGCAACGGAGGGCTAGACTCCCCATGCGGCGCCACCTGAAACAGGACTCCGGGCTGGCTTGCCCCTACCGCCGTTTCCTGCTCCCACCCGCGGCGGTGAACGGCCGGCTCTGAGCGCAGAGCCCGACAGAGAAATTGCCCTTGACATGTATAGAACGACATGTCATTCTATACATGCTATGAGATCGCTCTTACGTTTTCTGCTGCCTTCGTCCCTGGCCATCCTCATCTTCGTCGTGGCGCTGCCGCGCCCGGCGCTGTGGCTCGATGGCAAATTGGCGCTCGTCTGGAGGTTGCCCGTCTGGACGGAGCCGTTGGCGCTCGCCTTCATCCTGGCCGGCGCCGCGCTCGCCATCTGGTCCTGCTGGAAGTTTGCCTCCGATTCCAGGCTCTCGTCAGCTCCATTAGGCGCGGCCACCGAGGGGCCGGACCGCGGGTTGTTTCCGAGCCCCCGCAGTGCGATGGCTCTCGCCGGCTGGATGTTCGGGGCGGGGCTGAGCTTCCTGTTGCGGTCGGTCAGCTTGATGGTTTTCGCGGCCATCGCCGCGGGGGCGGCAAGCGCATATATTTGCTGGGCGAAGGGCCCGGCGAAGATGGCTCCGATGACTCAAAAATGGAAGCTCTTTGGCAAATCCCTCTTAGGCTGGCCCTCACTGGCGCTGATCGCCGTGGGGACGCTGGCTGGTTTTCCGGCGGTAACCCAGAGTGTTCCCGCCGCACATCTCACGGAGCCGGCGATCCTGGTGCAGATTCGCTGCAAGCCGGGCACAGCCGATCTGTGGCGCGAGGATTTCGAGCAGCACATACGGCCGGCCATCGACGAAGCAATTGCACGCGGCGACGGCTACACGAGTTTTCAGTTTCTCCAGCCCGCATTGCCGGGACAGGGATTCGATTTCGCTTTGCTCTACACAGGCAAGACATACGCCGCACTCGATCAGCCGAGAATTCCCCCGCAATATCTTGTGCTCCTGGAGCGTGAGGGCCCGCTGCGCACCATGGCTACGGTTCGGGAGATGTCCGCATGGGAGGACCAGGTCACGGTAAGCCTGGTTCACTTGAGCAGAACGAGGTAATGATATGCACGTCTTGGTTACAGGCGCAGGTGGTTTTATCGGCAGTGCGGTCATGAAGAAGGCGCGCGAAGCAGGATGGCGCGTCACCGGGGTTGCACGGCGCCCCGGTTCAGAAGCGATGGAGATTGCGGACCTGCGAAAGCCGATCGAAAACTGGCCAACGCCTGACGCGGTCATCCATCTGGCAGGTTCCTATGTGGGCGGGAATGCGTTCGAGATGTTCGAAACCGATCTGGCGATCGCGCGAAACGTCATTGCGTGGGGCAAGAGCCAGGGAGTCAGGCGCTGGGTCTTCGCCAGTGCGGCGGAGGTGTACGGGCCGGTACAAGGTACGGCCACCGAGGAGACCGTTCCCCATCCCGCGATCCCCTACGGGCGCGTGAAGCTTGAGATCGAGCGCCTTCTCGCCGAAGTGGCGAATGATGTGCCGGACTGCCACGTGGCGATTCTGAGAATCGGCGAAGTCTACGGGAACGACGGCCGTCTTATTCGCGAGTTGAAAGCGAGGCTTGAACGGGGTTTCTGTCCGTGGCCTGGCTCTGGCCGGGTGCTTCTGAGTTTCATTCATGTTGACGACGTAGCATCGGCTCTCCTGCAGGCCGCAGAACGTGCTCCTGCGGGCGTTTCCATTTATAACCTGGGTGACGATGAGCCGGCTGCCTGGCGCTCGTTCCTCCAGTATTTAGCCAAGCGTTTAGACACGCGGCCTGCAGTTTTCCTGCCCCTCCCTTTGGCTTATGCGTACATGCTTGCCAATCAGCTTGAAGGCCGCGTGATTGGCCGGCCTCCTACTGTGACCCGTCATGTCATTCGGCTTTTGCTCACACCCAAGGTATTGTCGAATCAATGCATCAAGCAGGCGCTCGGGTTTGCTCTTTGTTATCCGGATTTTCGCAGCGGATTGGAGGCAGTGCTAAATGGCGTACCGCACCACGCCTGAGATGGCCCGGCGAAAAGCCGTGCACCGAACCCTTCTGCTCGACACCGCGGTCCGGCAATTCGGTAAACACGGATACCACGCCACGACCGTGCCCATGATCGTGAAGGCGTCCGGCAGTTCGACAGGCAGTTTCTATTTCTATTTCCGGAATAAGGAAGACATCTTTGCGCAGGCGCTCGAGCGATTGGCTGAACGAATCGCCGCAGCCTTGAATAGCGCCATTGCCGCTGCCGGGGAGAACCCGTTGCGGCAGATGCAGGCTGCCGTGGAGGCGTTTGTGCTGTTTATGACCGAAAACCAGCATGAGGCACGAATCCTGATCGTCGAGTCCTCCAGCCTCGGTGCTGCTTTGCAAGAGATCCGCCGCAAGATTGTTGGCAGCCATACCCGATCGGTCGAGCAGGCACTCATACGCCTGCGCCCGGTCCTTCCACCGCTTGACGCTTTGCTCGCTGCCCGTTGTTGGGTGGGAAGCATATACGAGTCGGTGTATCACTGGCTGGAGCAGCCGGCCGCGCAGCGTCCGCCTGCCGCGGCTGTCGCCAGCGCGGTGGCGGATTTCAACTTGCGCGGTATCGGGGCGTCGGGATGGGAACCGTCGAATGAGGAGCAGAAGTGAATCGAAGCCCGCTTCATCTCCGTCCAATTCATCTCGCCCTACGGCATTTTCACTGATGGTGTAAGGAAACTCCGTGCCCCATCCTTTTCACGTTCTTTGTGAAAAGGGTGGGAAACCACGAAACCCATCCTATAGGAATGGTGAAAATGCTCTAGAAATAAAGAGCGCGCCAAAGCCGCGCTCTGTAATGCAAAGACAACACCCGCCAGCTCATTGCCCGCGGCCCTCACCCGCGCAAAGATCGCCACAAGCCGGCTTCCCGGTCCCCATCCGCGGTCGATGTGCGCATTGGCGATGATGCACACATCGAGATTGTGCGGCGCGAACCTAAGAGATTGATGATCGGTGTTCTGTTTGTCGTGACCAAGCGCTCTTGCTGCTTCGCACTCGATGAGTTCTTGCCTTCAAAGGCTATAACACGCACACTCCAGCCGCTGAACTGAACAAAGGCTATTCCCATGTAAGAAGCAGCAGAGAGACGGACTCGTGTGGAAGGCTAGTGGTGATTTCCACCCCGCCTTGATGCACATCGAGCCACTGCGGCGAAGTGAGAGACTGCAACTGCCCGGCCGCTTGGAGGCGAGCGTATTGTTCGGCATCGAGGTGCTGCATCGAGCCCATCGCCTGCCACGCGGCGTAGGCGTTGCTGTGACTTTCATCGATGCGGAAATTCTGGAGCAAGACACGTTGGATGCCGGTGGGAAGTCCTTGAACGGAAATAACCGTGGGCCTCGACGGCGCGGGGATATTGAGGTCACCGTAGTTCCAGAGGAGCACCGCGGCTGAGTGAGTATCGCGCGTCGCCAGCGCATCGACGTCAGAGGCTTGGCGAACGCCTGTGCTGATCAACGTATCGAGCGGGACAGCGCCAGTGCTGCTGATTCGGACGCGATTCCCGGACATGAGACCAAGCATTCGGAAGAGACTAAGAATCGGCTTATCGATACCGTTGCTTGCAAGCGATCGAAATCCCTCGAAGTAATCCTTATCTTCAAACTCAAACGACCAGCTAAGCATGGAGGCCAGATTGACGCCGTGGCGATCCTGGAGCTCAAAGAGGGCTTTGAGCGCCGCCGCCGTATAAGCGGGGTAGAGCGTGCCATTCCTGTAGTTGTTGGCAGGGTTCACTCGCGAAGAGCATGCAGCACACCCTTCGGGATCGGCCTCGCTCAGGATGATCGGCAAATGGCGGAATTGCGGAAAGGAGGCAATCAGCGCGAATCCGCGATCGACGTCTGTCAGTTCGCTGTTCAGCCCCATGGTGACGCCACCGTCCTGGAACGAAGGCGAACCTTTGGCATGGAACGAGATGAAGTCGAGCGGGACGAGGCCGCCGGTTGAAGCATTCGGTCCAGACTGCACATGATGGAGAAAGTTGTTCAAAAAGACATACGCCTTTTCGTCTCTTGGGCCGGTTGTCGCCGGACCGCCCACGCGCGCGCCCGGTAAGGCCGCACGCACACCCGCAACGGCATAGTCGTAGAGCCGGAAGTACTCCTCGGGCGTGGAATGCCAGTAGTCGATATCGGGCTCATTCCATACCTCGAAGTACCAGCGGAGAACTTCGTCGCGGCCGTATCGCTGAACCAGATGCTCGGCAAGTACGCGGCAAAGCTCCTGCCATCGGGCATAGTCTTTCGGCGGGTTGTTCGAGGCGCCGGAGACGGTCGATCCTGGGAAGTGAACCTGGTATGGCTGGTGGCGATTCGGCAGTTGTGCGGCAAGGTCGCGAGGCATAAAGCCGAGTTCGACCATAGGACGGACCCCAGCCTCTCGCCAGGAATCGAAGATTTTGTCGATGATGGTGAAATCGTAGACTGGATGTCCGCTCGAATCTTCGGAGTAGATATTTGTGGAACTGAATTTCAGCTCCGGTTCGCCGTTGCCCGAAGTGAGCAGATGATGGACACGAATATAGACGGGAACGGGGCTCAGATCGTGAAGCTCTAGAAGAAGCTGCCGGCCGTGCGGCATGGTGGTGTAGTTGGCTTCGTCGTAACCAAACCACGAGTAGATGGGCGTGAAAGCTCCCATGCGAGCGTTGAGATCGACCTGAATTTGGACTGGCTTCTCCGCCAATTGCGCAAGGTTGCCCTGGGCTGCCGCGAAGGGGACCAGCACGGCCAGACCGATGAGGACACAAAGGACAAAGAAAAGAGGTTTGCGCATCTGATCTAGATCAGGATCTTAGCAGAGGCATGCATCCAGAATCCCGGAGCGGAATGGTGTGATCGCAAGAGAAGAGGGACATCGGGGAATCCACCCGGTCCGCTTGTAGTGTCGAGTCAACCTGTGTCCAACTCTGCCTGTCAACTGTCGCCAACAGCCCGAGGCACGCTTCCAGACGGCCTTTCCTGGAAGAGCAGCCAGGCGATTGGCATCGATTGAAATTGAAACCTCGACGAAGCCGGAGCGTGAAGTTTCGCGATCCCCCACCTTTGCCGCGATGAGACTGCGGGAAGGATAGAACCCGGCCACGCCCAACCGGCTCTTGCCGCTTACCCCGCAAGGGCACGGCTGCCGGAATCATCAAGAACTCCGGACGGCACAAGTTGCTGTATCTCGCAGCGGCAAGAGAGGCTATCATTTGGAATCATCGGGTCTCGGGCTCGGAAGACGAAGCCTGGACGAGAAAAGAGAGAGGTCAGCTATGGCGAAATTCCCACGCACGAAATCCCTGTCCATTAAGCCTCCGCGGTTCGCGGAGCAGGCGCGCGTCGTCCTCCCTGGAAGCGAGAAGGCCGCGGCCCCCAATGCAGTGCGGCTGAAGGCGACGCCGGCCAGGTCGCTGGTGACCGTCTCGGTCATCGTGAAACGCAAAGAGCCGCTGAAGATCAATCGGCGAGGCGGCCGGGCGAGCGGGCCCGTTCGCGTGAGCCGTACTGAGTTCAAGAGGCGCCACAGCGGAGATCCGGACGCAATCAAGAAGGTGAAGGCGTTTGCGCGCGAGTTCAACCTGAAGGTCGTAGCCGATCCGACGCGGGCGGTGCGGCGCACAGTTCAGTTAACCGGGACGGCCGCGGAGATCCAGAAGGCGTTTGGCGTGGTTCTGGAGCAGAAGACGATCGATGGGGCGCAGTTCCGCGTGCGCGAGGGCGGGATTCACCTGCCGGAATCCCTGACGGGCTTGGTGGAGGCTGTGCTGGGACTGGATAACCGGCCCCAGGCACAGCCTCACTTTCGTCTCCTCAAGCCCCACGCCGGGGCCGCCGCCCCCAGCAGCTACACTCCGCCCCAGGTCGCCGAGGCATACAAATTCCCCGCAAACTCGAGCGGCGCGGGCGAGACCATCGGCATCATCGAGCTCGGCGGGGGCTACCGACAGACCGATCTCACCGCATACTTCAAGACGCTCAACCTTGCCGTGCCGGCCATGACCGCCGTCAGCGTAAACGGCGGGAAGAACAAACCGTCCACGCCCAGCAGCGACGACGGAGAGGTGATGCTGGACATTGAAGTGGCCGGTTCGGTGGCGGCTGGCGCCAAGATCGCCGTGTACTTTACCCCCAACACGGACCAGGGGTTTATCGACGCCATCACCACCGCGGTGCATGACGCCACGCACAAGCCGAGCGTGATATCGATCAGTTGGGGCGGGCCGGAATCGAGCTGGACCGAACAGTCGATGACGGCGCTGGACGCGGCTTGCCAGTCGGCAGCGGCTCTGGGGGTCACGATTACCGTTGCGGCAGGCGATGATGGATCGACAGACGGAGGTACGGGCAGTAACGTCGACTTTCCGGCGTCGAGTCCGCACGTGCTGGCTTGCGGGGGAACCAAGCTCGATGCCAACGGAGCGACGATCGTCTCCGAGGTGGTATGGAATGAGTTGGCCAACCAGGAAGGCGCCACCGGCGGCGGCGTGAGCAATGTGTTCCATCTGCCATCGTGGCAGGCAAACGCGCACGTCCCGGCGTCGAGCACGAACACGGGCGGACGCGGCGTGCCGGACGTGGCCGGAGACGCCGATCCAACCACGGGTTACACCATTCGCGTGGACGGCAAGACGACCGTGATCGGCGGAACCAGCGCGGTTGCTCCGCTGTGGGCTGGGCTGGTCGCGGTGGCCAACCAGCAACTCGGTACCAAGGTTGGGTTCATTCAGCCGGCGATCTATGCAGCCAGGGCTGCCTCGGCATTCAACGACATTACCGTAGGAAACAACGGGGCCTTTTCGGCCGGGCCTGGATGGGACGCCTGTACCGGGCTTGGGTCGCCCATCGCCAACAAACTAATTCCGCTGCTGGCGCCGGCAACTTCGAACGCCAAGGGCAAATCTTCGAAGCCGGGCAAAGCGGCTAAGACGCCGGCAAAGAAGGCAGCAAAGAAGGCTGGCAAGTGAGCTAGACCATTTTCACTGATGGTGTAAGGAAACTCCGTGCCCCATCCTTTTCACGTTCTTTGTGAAAAGGGTGGGAAACCACGAAACCCACCCTACAGGAATAGTGAAAGATGAATATCAAGCTAGCTCCGGCCTTCCCCGAAAAGCCACGGCATGGGTTGGCCTTGTAACAGGGCACGACTTTAGTCGTGCCGCAAATCGCCCCAAAATCAACGCGGGCTTTAGCCCCTGCCAAATGCTTGAGCGCCCGCATCTGCCACCTGGTCAGGCACAAGCCGTTTGCCTGAGCAAGATTGATATTCATCTAGTGAAAATGCTCTAGAATTCCAGTCGCAGCGCGAATTGAATCTCGCGCGGCGTTCCGGTTCCAATCGGGGTTGTGGTTGCTGTGGATACCTGCGGTTCAATGCTCGCCGGCGATGTTGCCGTTACTGGCAGCCAGATTTCTTCCAGCGGCAAGCTGTACTGGGCGCGATTGAAGAGATTGAAGCTCTCGCACCTGAACTGGAGTTGGGCGCCTTCGCTGAGTGGAATTCGCTTGGCGACACCGAGATCGGTCTGCCAGAGCTTGGGGCCGCGCGCGATGTTGCGTGGGGTGTCGCCGTAACCTGAGCCGGGAACGGCCGTAAAGGCCGCGGGGTTGATCCAATTCATGGTTGTGCCCCGGATCGTCTTTCCGCCCGGTGGAACGATCGAAACTCCCGGAACCAGATTGGGACGCTGATTGGTGGTATAACCTGTGGCCACCGAAGAACTGGAACGGGAGTAGGTGACGTTGAGCGGAATACCGGTACGCGCCGCGACGATGTCCGTCAGGCTCCAGCGGCCGAGGACGGCGCGAGCGATTCCCGGTTGAGAGAGAAATGCTTTATTGCGGCCGAAGGGAAGATCGTAGACGACGTTGGCATTCGCGACATGGCGCGCATCGAAGTCTCCCGAGGCGCGCTCGCAGCTCACGCAGGCAGGGTTCTGGGGATTGTCGGAATCTCCGCCGCCGGGCGCGTCCTGGTCGATCTGGTGGGTGTATGCGTAGTTAGCCGAGAGCAGCAGTCCATGGGTAAAACTGCGCTGAAGACTGGCGACAAAGCCCTCGTACGAACTGCTGTTGGAATTGCCCCGCCACCTGACCTGGCCGAAGGCTGGATAGGGACGCAGCCCCGTGGCCGGATCGATGAGGTTGACATACGAGGTAATCAGCACGTAAGTGCCTTTGCTGCCCACATAGGAGAGCGTGCCGAGCAGATCGTGCGGAAGCGCGCGCTCGACGGAGAGTCCCCACTGGCTAACATACATGTCCTTGCGGCCGCGATCGTCGGCATTCGCCGACAGGGTTCCGGGGCCGTTCAAAAAAGGTGTTATGGGATAAGAAAGCCCCGCGGTTGACTTAGCGCTGAGCGAGTAGACGCCGACCTCGTTCTTGATGGGCACATTCTGATCGTCGAGCTGACCGTCGCCGTGATAGATACCGAAGCCGGAGCGAAGGACGGTTTTGCCGCCGCCAAGAGCCGAGGGCGACCAGGCAACCGCAATGCGCGGGTCGACGTCGAGCGTGTTTGTGTTGCCGAAGCTGGCGCCCACGCCGCAATAGCCCGCTGCCCCGCAGGTGGCGAAGTCGAAGGGAATCGCCTTGCCGTGCACTTCGTGGAAAATGCTGAAGAAGATATAGCGGACGCCAAGATTCAACGTGAGGTTGCGGCGGAACTTCCACTCGTCCTGCGCGTAGGAATATACCTCCGTCTTGCGCAGGCCATTCAGCGGCAGCGCGTCGTTATAAGTGGCGGAACTTACAGAGTTAGCAAGAAAACTGGACGCGGGAAGGTTCAGGGATGAATAGACGACTGTTCCGTTGGCCGTATTTCCCTGGTCGAGTTGGATGCGGCGGAGCTCTACGCCGAACTTGAGCGTGTGCGCCCCGCGGACCATGGTCAGATTGTCAATGTAGGAGAAGGAGTTGCCTACGCCGGCGGTGGATTCGTTGCTGGCCAAGGTGGTGAGGCCGGAGACAGCAACCGAATACGGAAGATTGCTGAGCCCTTGATTGGTGGTGAAGACGGTGCTGCGATTGAAGCCGAACTTCAACTCGTTCACCAGCCGCGGCGAGAAGATGTGCAACTCCTCCAACTCGCCGTTGACCGGCCGGGATGTTGTCAGCGTGCGGTCGTTCAAGCCATCGGAGGGAATGTCGCTATAAGCGGCATCGAAGTTGAAGCGAAGGTAGGCCGTGTCGGCTGCGGAAAAATGCTGATCCAGGCGCAGCATCGCGGAGTCTTCGTGGTCCAGTTGCCGTCCCGAGCCGGAGAACTGGTCGATATCCGTGGCATAGGGCGTCAAACCTTTCGTCGGATAAGCGGCGACGATCGGCGCCAACGCCGGATTGGCGGCGGCTACCTGAGCAGCGAAGGCCGGAGTTGGGACGAAGCCCGAGAGCGGCTGGCCGTAGCTTTGGCGCAGCCCTTCATAGGTGAAGTAATAAAAGCTGCGGTCGCGAACGAGCCGGCCGCCGAGATCGCCGCCGAACTGGTTGAGACGAAATGGCAGCCGGGTGGGGAGAATGGGATCGCGCGCATCGAAGATGTCGTTGCGCAGGAATTCGAACAGGCCGCCATGCTGTGTGTTGGCGCCGGACTTCGAGGCCACGTCGATCTGCCCGCCGGGGGTGCTGCCATTTTCGGCGGTAAAGAGCATGGTGTCGATGCGGAACTCCTGGATGGCGTCGGTAGGAATGGCCAGCCGTACAAAGCTCTGCTGCGCCTGATTGACGATGTTGGTCGCGTCGATACCGTCATAGGTGAAATTGTTGTCGTCGAGCCCCCGGCCTGCAAAGCGGATACTGCGCTGGTTGCTGCCGCCGGTGTCCACGGCGCCCGGCACGAGCGCCGTAAGCGTCGACCAGTTTCTGCCGTTCAGCGGCAGCTCTCTCACCTGGTCGGGCTCAGTGCGCGCGCCCAACGTATCCGTGGTTTCGTCCAGTTGCAGGCCCCGTCCGGAGACATTCACCCGCTGCGCAATGCCGCCGATTGCCAACGTAATATCGAGCGTTCGCGTTTGCCCGACGGTCTGTTCCAGGCCGTCGATCGCCCATGCCTTGAAGCCGGGTGCAGAGCAGGTCACGCGGTAAATCCCGATCGGCAATTCTGGAATGTCGTACGTTCCGCCGGGCGAGGAAACGGTCTCGCGATGTAGGCCCGTCGCGGCTTGAATGGCTACGATCCGTGCGCCGGGAACGAGCTTTCCCGCGCTGTCTCGAACCGTTCCGTTCAGGCCGGCGCGATCAATCTGCGCCAGGCAAGCTACCGGGGCAAAGAGCAGGGGAATCACGCAGAGAATTTGAGTTATTCGGCAATGACTCACGCGCATATCCCTCGCAAATCGCGTTTTCCGCAAACCCGCCGGCAGAATGCAACACTTGTTGGATAGCCGCGATCGAAGGGAATGGAAGAGGTTCGCGCTCGGAGTTTCCTCACGCGCAAATGCAGCAAATCGGAGGTCCACGAGAGGACACGAGCGCTCCACCGGCCAGCCCCGCTCTCATCGAGAGTGAAATGTCGGTGGCGGGATCTTCCGGCGGTTCTTGCTATCAAGAATCTTAGCATTAAGTCAGAGGGGGGATGTGATCTAAGGCATGTCGATGATCGATCCAGCCCAATCAGATGAGACTCCGTGCCCCTTTTTACGTTCTTTGTGAAAAGGGTGGGAAACCACGAAACCCACCCTATAGGAATAGTGAGAATGCTTTAACAACCGTGACGGCCTGTCTGCCGCGAAGCGGTTGGAAGAACCGTAACAAACGGAAGAACTGTCGATAACTGCTTCCCACCTCCGCCGCGGATCCTTCGCGGCGAAGGTGGAACGGCCGGTGTCAGGAGTTTGCGGCCAAGAAGGCCCAGGCCGCTATGGCGCCGTTGTAGCTGGTGTAGAAGCCGTAGATATCGTAGATAGTGCTTCCCCAGTTGCCTTGGATCTCGGAGGGCAGCGCGGCGTTCTGCACGGGGTCGGAGACGTTGCGCACAAAGCCGAAGGCGATGCCCGCGGCCTGCGAAACCTGGCCCACGATGGCGTCATCCATTTCGATGCACACATAGCTCCCGTACTGGCCTGAAGTTGTGCCTACCACAAAGGTCGGCGTGGTGAGCAGCGAAATTGCGCCGCCGCTCTGGTTGGCGATCTTGGGTGCGGGGTCGCCGCTGTTGAGACCATCGGGGTCAAGATCGGCAAGGGAGTAATCGGTCTTGTAGTACTGGTTGAATTGGGTGGCGAGGGATTGGAGATCCGCGGTCGTGGTCGGAATGGGAAACAGGAGACTGGCGAAGTTGGGGTTGTCGTGGATCGTGCCCGCTGCCTGCCATGCGTTCTTGTAGACAGGCCAACTTGCCGGGGCTGCGCCCTGCTGATAGAGCGTACCGGCGCTGACAGCGCGCACTGTACCGATGTGGTCGCCCGTTTCGGCGCCGCCGGCTGTACCGATGGAGAGGAAGAGCGTGGGTTCGACGTCCTTGATGAGCAACTGGATGAGATCGGCGAGAAACGTCTTTCCGGGCCAGTCGAGATGGGTGTTGGACTTGAAGAGCAACACGGTAGTTGAGCCGATCTGGACCAGACGCCACTCGCCCCAAAAATCCCAGTCTGAGGGTGCGCCCGCGGGCAGATTCTGCGCGTACTTGGTCCATCCGCTCCAGGAACTTGTGGCGCGATCGGAGTAAGGCATCGGGGTGGCACTCGAGCAGAAGACATGTTCGAGTGCGGCCCACTCGGCGCCGGCCCAGGTGATGACAACAGCATCGGCCTTGGGCAGGCCGGTGGACGAACTGGTGAGCAGTTTGGGCGCAGTCTGGCCGACCTGACTCCAGTCGATCGCCGGCAGGGGTGGCGTGTTTTGAATGGTGGGAGCGAATCTCGCTTGGCTGGCTGAGGCGAACAAACGGGATGGTTTGTAGGTGGTCATGTCGAGGACCTCCGGGAGATCTCTGGGTGAATCGAACGACTTCCGAGGAGCTGGTTCCCGTGCGCTGCCGGATTTGAGTGCCGGACGGCGGGCTCTGGATGTGCCGAGGCAATTGTATGCCGCTTCGCGGATCCTTGAAAGATAAGAATGGGGATGCAAGCCTGTTTGACAGCATGGGTATTTGCACGTAGAGTTCCCTGCAACACCTTTTCTCGGATCGAAGCCCCTCGGGGGGAATACGGGGCTTCGGCGCGTTAGCGGCCATTGGGGATGCTCGTGGGACCGCCCGGCGTGATAAGGTAAAATCCGCAATGCCAGAAAACCACCCTCAGACCGTCTTCGTAGTGGACGATGAGCCGGGAACCGCATCGACGATCGCCGCTATCCTGAATGCGTCCGGCTTTCAGGCGACCGCCTTCACGGACGTCGAAAAGGTGATGCAGGCTGCGGAGTCTTGTTGCCCAGACATCTTGATTTCCGATGTGGTCATGCCTCAAATGAACGGCATCGAGTTGGCAATCAAGTTCAAGGCTACTTATCCAAAATGCAAAATTCTGCTCATTTCCGGAAATACATCGGCAAATCGTCTCATGGAAGTTGCCACCCAACAAGGCCATGCCTTCACGCTTATGAGCAAGTCGATTCTCCCGAATGACCTCGTGGCCGCTGTCGCGAAACTTTAGTTGCTCGTCTATTTGCCAAGCCTGTTGTTCCATAAATCCCTTCCAGAAAGCCCCGGGGCGCAACGATCCGAGTTTTCGGCGGGCGCTATCGCATTTTCCGGATTGGTATAGAGTTCCGTCTGGAGCGACTGTGGGCATTTTCCTCAAGAAAATGCCCATGCCTGCCTTTGGACGACTCTTGAGCCATCCGGAAAATGCCTTGCTTGCCCTGCACCTCGGTCCCGCGCCCTACAATGAGAACGGAAGCCTAGAATCGACGAGGAGAAACATGCCGCTTTCAGGAGAAGCCATCCGGCTGATGAACTACATTGACGACGTTGCCGTGACCCTGCGCCGGGTGCTGGCCGCCGTGCCCACGCTGTCCGCCGAGGAGCGCGCCAGAGTGGCCGAGCACCTGCTCCGCGCGCGTCCCAACGCCGAAGAAGTGGCTGCGGCCCTTGCCGTCAAGTAAGCCCCAACGCATGTGCGCTCTCCTGTGACGACTGTCGCCATCATCGGGGCCGGCCCGCTGGGGCGCTGGCTGGCGCTGGGCGCGGCCCGCGCCGGCTTTCGCGTGCTGCTTGAGGACGTGATGCCCGCGAGTCTCCACCACGCGCGCGAATCGATCCGCCAGGAGTTGAGTCCCCAGGAACTGAGCCCCCGGGAACTGAATCTTGACGCGCTGCCCGCCGTTAGCTTCGTCTCCTCGATTGAAGACGCAGTGCGCGAAGCCGACCTCGCCATCGACTGCGTTCCCGACGAGCTCGAATCGAAGCTCGAGATTCTGTGGCTTCTCGATCGCATGGCGCCGCCGCGCACCGTGATCGCCACGCCGACGACGAATTTGTCGATCGCGGATCTGGCCAGTTGCACCTACCGGCCGGAAAAGTGCATCGCCATCGCCGCCGCGCCGGCGGAGTTGACGGCAGGCGCGGGACCGGAGATTACCCTGCGCGCCGCCCCGGCCACAAGCGCGGAGACGGTGGCTCTGGTGTGCGATTTCTGGGAGAAGCTCGGCTTCAGACCCAGTGTGGAGCGAAGCGTGAGTTGATGGCAGGGCAGGAATTGTGCCGCCGATGGCCGATCCGGCATAGAATAGGGAGACGAGGCTATTGTGCGCCGTGACCATCCAACTCAATCCCGAGCAGGAGCGCATCGTCGGACAGGCCATGCGCGCGGGTCTGATTCGCACCCGCGATGAGGTTGCCGAGATCGGAGTTGCAAGCATCCGGCAAAGGCTGAGGGTTCGTCATTCAGGCTCCCAGCCGCATTCCGCCGAGGAATGGTCCAGGGAACTGGCTGCCTGGAGCGTGAGCCATAGCACAACAACTCCGTTGCTCCCGGATGAAGCTCTTGACCGAGAGTCCATCTACGGCGTTCGCGGCCTTTAAATGGCAGTTCTTCTCGACACCAACATCCTGATTCGCCTCGCGCAGCCCCATCATCCCTCCGCGCCTGTGGCCACACAAGCCTTGCGCACATTACGGGCAGCCAACGAGACCTTGCACATCGCACAGCAGAACCTCGTCGAGTTTTGGGCCGTAACCACTCGCCCCATCGCTGCCAACGGCCTGGGATACACAACGGAACAGGCGGCGGAAGAGGTGAGCGCCCTGAAGCGGCTTTTCGATCTGTTGCCGGAGCTTCCGCTCCAGGACGAATGGGAGCGTTTGGTTGCGCATTACCACTTGTCGGGCAAGAACGCACATGACGCGCGTCTGGTGGCGGCGATGGTGGTGCATGGGGTCGACGGCATCCTCACGTTCAACGCCCAGGATTTTGTGCGGTACACGGAGATTCGCGTCCTCGAAGCGACGAAAGTTGCATAAGATCGCGCCCCGCGCGCTCCCACCCTCGCCGCAAAAGACGCGGCAAGGATGGGGCAACCGGGCTGAGAGTTACAGCCGGCAGATCAGCAGTTCGCGCTGGTAGATCATCTCCGGCGGCAGGTGGTCGTGCAAGTCGATGAACAGCTCCTCATGGCCCAGAACCTCCTTGCGCCACGCGGCGCGGTTCACCTCCTGCATCTTCTCGAAGTCCTCGCGCGAGAAGTCGAGTCCCGCCCACTCCATGTCTTCGAAGTGGGGCGTCCAGCCGATGGGCGTCTCCTTACCGCGCACATGGCCGCGCACGCGATCGACGATCCACTTGAGCACGCGCATATTCTCGCTGAAGCCGGGCCACAGGAATCGGCCGTCGTCGCCCTTGCGGAACCAGTTCACGTGGAAGATGCGCGGCGTCGAGCTCAGGGTGCGCTGCATCTTGAGCCAGTGACGGAAGTAGTCGCCCATGTGGTAGCCGCAAAAGGGCAGCATGGCCATGGGATCGCGGCGCACGACGCCCACCGCGCCCGTGGCCGCGGCCGTGGTCTCCGAGCCCATGGTCGCTCCCACGTAGACGCCGGCGCTCCAGTTGAAGGCCTGGTAGATGAGCGGCATGGTCGTCGAGCGCCGTCCGCCGAAGATGAACGCGCCGATGGGCACGCCCTCGGGATCTTCCCACGCGGGATCGATCGACGGGCACTGCGCCGCCGGAGCCGTAAATCTCCCATTGGGATGCGCGGCCTTGGCGCCGGTCTCCTTGGCGATCTCCGGCGTCCACGACTGGCCGCGCCAATCTTCTATCGAAAGACCGGCATCGGCCGGCGGCGCGTCGGTCATGCCCTCCCACCACACGCCTTCAGGGACGCCATCGCGCAGCGTCAGCCCCACGTTGGTGAAGATCGAATTGCGGCTCAACGTGGCCATGGCGTTGGGATTGGTCTTGTCGCTCGTGCCCGGCGCCACGCCGAAGAATCCCGCCTCGGGATTGATGGCGCGCAACCCGCCCGTTGCATCCGGCCTGATCCAGGCGATGTCGTCGCCCACCGTCGTCACCTTCCAGCCCTTGAAGGCCGCGGGTGGAACCAGCATGGCGAGATTGGTCTTGCCGCACGCTGAGGGAAACGCCGCCGCCACGTAGGTCTTCTCGCCCTGGGGCGACTCCACGCCCAGAATCAGCATGTGCTCGGCCATCCAGCCTTCGTCGCGGGCAATGTTCGAGGCGATGCGCAGCGAGAAACACTTCTTGCCCAAGAGCGCATTGCCGCCGTAGCCCGAGCCGTAGCTCCAGATCTCGCGCGTCTCCGGGAAGTGCACAATATATTTGGTGTCGCTACAGGGCCAGGCCACGTCCTTCTGCCCCGGCTCAAGCGGCATGCCTACCGAGTGCACGCAGGGCACCACGCGCGCTTCGCCCTTATCGATTTCCTTGAGTACCGGCAGGCCGATGCGCGTCATGATGCGCATGTTGACGACGACGTACGGCGAGTCGGTGAGCTGCACGCCGATGCGCGACAAGGGCGAGCCCACCGGCCCCATGCTGAAGGCCAGCACGTACATGGTCCGCCCGCGCATCGCGCCCTGGAACAGCTCCTTGAGCTTTTTGCGCATCTCGAACGGCTCGATCCAGTTATTGGTCGGCCCGGCGTTGTCCCTGGAGAGCGAGCAGATGAAGGTACGGTCCTCCACGCGCGCCACGTCGCGCGCATCGGAGCGCGCGTAGAAGCACCCCGGCCACTTCTCCTGGCTCAGGCGGATCAATGTGCCCGAAGCAACCATCTCTTCGCACAGCCAGTCGTTCTCCTGCTGGCTGCCGTCCACCCAGTGGATCGCCGCCGGCTCGGTCAGTTCGGCCATCTTTTCCACCCATCGGATCAGGTGCTCGTTCGTGGTCAATGGCTTTGCCATGGTGGTGATTCCCTGTTTCATACCGATTCCTCTTCTTCGGCGATGCATCTCCTGAGCAGATTCTACTCGGCCAGAGATACACATTCAGCTTCCGCCTAGCCGTCTTTCTTGAACACTGGACAGATCCGCATCAACCAGATTTTCTCGGGCTTTTGAATCATTTATACGTGAAGTGCGCCGGGGCGGCAAGACGGAATCAGGCCGATTAAGGACGAATCCCCGCAAAAGCGATGAGGAAAAGCAGGCCCGTTTACGCTATGTCGCGCCTTGCGCCTCCATGCCGTACAATGCTTCGGGATGCTGAACCGTCTATTGGAAGGGGAGAAACCCTTGCGTCTAACTGTCATCGCCGCACTGCTGTTGGCCTCGACCGCCCTCTCTGTTGCGCAAAGCGGAGCCAACTGGACCTATCAAGGAAAGACCGGGCCGATGGTCTGGGGCAAGCTCGATCCGGCGTACCAGGCCTGTTCCAAGGGCCACGAGCAGTCGCCCATCGAGATTCGCAGCACCCATCTGGACAAGAGCCTCGCGCCGCTCGAGTTCCATTACATCGCCGGACCCATGACGCTGGTGAACACGGGCCGCGGCATCGTGGCTCGCGTGGATCCCGGCAGCACCCTGATGGCCAACGGCGTCCGCTACCAACTGGTCGAGCTCCAATTCCACCGCCCCAGCGAGCACCCCGTCAAGGGCAAGCTCGCCGACATGGAGGTGGACCTGGTTCACCGCAGCGACGACGGCAAGCTGGCGATTGTGGCTGTGCGCCTGAACCAGGACCAGGGCTTTCCCAATGCGCTGCTGTCGACCTTGTGGGCGCAGTTGCCCACCCGGCCCAACTCGAGCGCCAAAGTGACCGAGATGGTGAGCGCGGGCGGCCTGCTGCCCGCCGATCGCGGCTACTGGACCTACCTGGGTTCGGAGCTGGAGCCGCCCTGCACCGAAGGCGTGCGCTGGTTCGTCTTTCAGCAAGACCTGAGTATCAGCCGCGATCAGTTCCGCGCCTTCAACAACCTCTACAAGATGAACACGCGGCCGCTGCAGGATGCGCACGGACGCCGCATCGAAGCCAGCGAATAAGGCAGATCCTCAGGGCCGGGTCTCGGGGTTTGACCTGTTTTCCTTGCGCCCGTATCATCGAACCTGGAGGCATGGCGCGCTTTCGCGAGCAGCCGCGCCCCTCCCGGCGGGGTAGCTCAGATGGTTAGAGCGTGGGATTCATAACCCCAAGGTCGACGGTTCGATCCCGTCCCCCGCCACCAAGCCCACTTCCGAGAACATCCAGAATATTCAATTATCTACTTGATAATCTGATCTTTGATTGAAAAAACTACGACGCCGAGGGCAACCGCGTGGCCAAGGGGACGAACTCGAGTTGGAGCTGCGACCCGTCGGCGAACGGGCTGACGGCGGCCGCGAACGAGACCGACTACGTCCTCGGCCCCGGCGGCGAGCAGGTCACGGAGCTGGCCCAGGACGCCAACGGCAGCATGAACTGGCAGCGCACTTATGTGTATGCGGGCGGCGCGCTCATCGCCACCTACGATCCGGTTCCCAACCCCGCGTTCAACCCGGCGCAATACAACCCCGCGAACCCCACCGTCGATCCGCCCAATCTCCCCCTGCCGTCTTTCCGCTTGACGGACTGGCTGGGCACGATGCGCGCCACCACCGATGCCGCGGGCGTGTGGCAGGGCGGGTGCACCGGCCTGCCCTTCGGCGACGGCCAAGCCTGCCAGGGCAACATCCCCGACCCGCACCACTTCACCGGCAAAGAACGCGACACCGAATCGGGCAATGATTACTTTGAGGCTCGCTACTATGCGAGTTCGATGGGCCGGTTCCTCAGCCCCGACTGGTCGGCTCAGGAAGAACCTGTTCCTTACGCAAATCTCGATGACCCGCAGAGCCTTAACCTCTACTCCTATGTGCGAAATAATCCGCTGACAAACGTCGATCCCGACGGACACTGTGGGGGACCGGGCGAGGGGAGTTGTGGTGACCGATACAGCGTTAGCGACGTTGAGAACATTGTGTATAACGAAGTCGGCGATCTTCGTGACACGCCTCAAGAATCTGCGCCGATTTCGCAGTTGTATACAGATCTGACCGACGCAATTAAGAACGGCGAGCAACTGCCGGTCCAGCCAACAAATGCTGGACCTGGAGCACCTGCAAATCCTGATCCTACTATTCAGAACAACATCAATCAGAGTGTTTCTCAGGCATGTCAATCACAAGCCGACAGTGTTTCAGGAGCCGATAAGTTCAACAATAGGCCCGGTAACGCCGGAGGGGACACAAGGACGTTCAAAGGGCCTTTCGGAAAATCGACCGCACCAATAGTCAAGAAGGATGGCCCTCATGCTCAGAATCTAAAGCATGGAAAGGTCCGATTGTGGTGGGAGACATTCTCCAGACAGAAGGATGAACGCCTCGTTCCGAAGCCAAAGCCAAAGCCGAGGCCACACCCGACGCCAAAACCAAAGCCCAAACACAAGCCGAATGGACAATGAGGTGACGAGTGATGCCACATCTAATGATCAATTTCATGCGAGCGCCAGTAGTTGCAGTGATACTTTACGCGCTAACGGTGGGAAATGTGCAAACCTTGGTCTGTCAGGAGCCTGGCGCTCCTGACTCCAGGGCTCTTTCATGCCTTGCCCCTTCAACCTCAGACTTGTTGAGTTTTCTTGGAAGTCACGGTAACAAACGCTTGCATTTTCGCCTTAGACATGGCGGGATACCAGGCTCCAGCGATCAACGAATTCAACTGCCACAACTGACGGTTGTGTTCTATTCCGCCAATCGTACGGCCGCAGTTGTCGATAGCGCAGTAATATCTGGCGATAATGTGCTGCTTAAGGATGGGGCGTTTTTATTGAGGCATCGATCAGGCCATTGGATCGTCGTTCAAGGCCCAGGCGGAGTAGGGACCTTTCGCGAGGTGGAGAAGTTGATGCTATCAATGAATGATCTTTCGTTTGGAGAGATGGACGTTCCATCGAATACCCCCGCATACTGCATTTCCCCGACCGAATGGAATGTTCCAGGAAGCAAGTACATTCCCTATCAGAAATAATCGCCGGGCTACCGTTACGATTTGCTCTTGCATGTATATGACGTTCACCGCCGTTTGTTCGGAACAACACCCGCAATCCGAATACCACATTACCGGCAAAGAACGCGACACCGAATCGGGCAATGATTACTTCGAGGCGAGGTATTACGGTTCGAGCATGGGCCGGTTCATGTCGCCGGATTGGGCGGCAAAGGCGACACCCGTTCCCTACGCGGTTCTCGACAATCCCCAGAGCCTAAATCTCTACGCCTACGTACAGAACAATCCGCTGAGTCGCAACGATCCAACAGGACACGATTGGTTCTACTACAACAAGCAGTGGCAATGGCAAAAAGGACATACTTTCTACAACCAGGATGGTGCGGTCAAGGGTCTCAAAGGGTATGAATACTTGCTCGTTTTTCAGAAGACCGGAACGAGCGCGGCCGGAGCAGCGACAGGAACCTTGACCCTGTACGACCAAAAGGAAGTTGCGTTCCAGGGCAAAGCTGTTTCCACAGGGTTTTCAGGCGGCAATACTGCGGATGAAGGATACAAGAACCCAATTCCGAATGGCGGTTACACAATTAACCTTGCACATCGTGGGGATTTCACGATGAGCTACCCTTTTCCTGCGCAACTACCGGCGTTTAATGGGTTCGAAACAATTCATAATTTTCCCCCTGGCAGCGTTGATGAGGGAGGCAATCCCCTGAGCGGAGGTTTCAATTATGAATGGGGCGATCTTCGAGCGCATTTGAGCCCTCTCGACAGCGGAAATCCCAATGATGCCTACCTGCATGGAAAAGTTAGGACGGAGGGCGGCGACTTTACGCACGGATGTATCGCCGAACGTAGTGAGGTGATTTTGCACATGCTGCAAGGTCTAACGGTTCAAAGTCTAGGAGTCGATGTAAAGTGATGCGAATCCTCATCGTTGCAGCAGCACTACTTGCGACCTTGGCACAAGCGCAGCCGCGCCCTGCTACGCCGGTGTGGCCGAGGGTTTACGTAGAGCGTTCGCTTCAATGGAAAGGCGGCACAGCAGCGCCTCCAGGCGATCTTGGTACAAGCGCAACTCTTCTTTATTTTTTCGAAGACCATCGGTATATTGCTGTTGGCTTGTACATGATCAAAGGAAAAGTTCGAAATACGACACCAATGATTCTTGAAAATGAGAGCCATTCGGTACGTTCTGGAACTTGGCAACAGGAGGGAGAAATCCTTCGGCTTCACAGCGCATTTACGCATCTCGATGCCCTCATTAAGCCGTATCCTGCCCCCGCCGATGAGCAGTTCGTGTCAGTCAGGAAGAACTGGCTTGTCGAAGGTGGATCGTTAAAGGTTGCAGCGGATGCTCCAAAGAGTGGTAGGCCATCGCTTCCATCAGTCGGAACAATATTCGTTCCCGTTGGCGAGATCGTGGGCATCAAAGATATGCAGCACGCTGCGACGTCAGCAAGCTGCTACTACTTCAAGAGCCATCCCCAGGACGCAAATGAAGTGTGGAACGCCGTCTGCAAATCATCCACCGGGAAATGATTACGCTTCATGCTAAGCCAACCGCAGGCCGTCCTCCGGGGCGGCTTGCTTGCTTCTGGCAGGTGGCCCGGTGATGAGAATCGCAGAGGGCCGAAAAAGCTGTGCCCCGTTCATCGGTCGCCGCGGCGACCGATGAGCGGGCGTTGCGATAAGATCGTGGCCGGACGAGGATGGAGCCATGCCGAGCGGCCTGAAGCGGTTTCAAAAGGCGGAGCCTCCGCACTTCATCGCCTTCAGTTGTTTTCACCGTTTACCGCTGCTTGAAGCGCCGGGCGCCAGGTCTGACCATCCACAAATGAATGGGTGCCCCAGGTCTCGTCCGCCGCGGCGGAAGACCTGGGAACGGCGAACCCCGTGTGCCGCTTTTGTTTTCAGCGCATCCTGCATCGATGTTGGATGTTGGCAGGACGAAGGGACTGGTTCGCTATCGGCAATGCGGCTGCTTCCACTTCGTCACCTTCAGTTGCTACCGCCGTCTGCCCTACCTGGGCACGGCGACCGCGCGAAGCCTGTTCGAGCGGTCGCTTGAGACGATGCGTCTCCGCTACAACTTTGTGATCGCCGGCTTCGTGGCGATGCCGGAGCATGTCCATTTGCTCCTGGGAGAGCCCGAAGGGGTTTTGTTGTCGAAAGCGATTCAGGCGCTCAAGTTGCCGGTGTCGGTCCAGAGCCGACAGCGCCCGTTCTGGCAAGCGCGGTACTACGATTTCAATGTGCACAATGACGAAAAGCGGGTGGAGAAGCTTCGCTATATGCACCGCAATCCTGTGGCGCGCAACGTTATGTGGCGGTTCGCGCGCCAGTGGAAGCCGGTCCGCCTTGCAGGCTGCCGTTTTTGTGGTTGCGCACCATTTCGAGGAACAGTTGCTGCACGCGCGCGTCGGAGGTCATCTCCGGGTGGAAGGTGGCCACCAGCAGATCTCCCTGGCGCACCAGGACAGGGAAGCTGTCGCGTTGGGCGAGAACCCGAACGCCGGGCCCTACGCGCGTGATGCGCGGGGCGCGGATGAAAACCATCTCCAGCGGGCCGCCCGGCAACTCCGTGGGCAGCGTGAGAATCGTGGAGTCGATCTGCCGGCCGTAGGCGTTGCGCTCCACCGTGGCGTCGAGCACGCCCAGGCTGCGCTGATGGGGATGCAGCACCTCGCGCGCCACCAGAATGCAGCCCGCGCATGTGGCAAAGCAGGGCGTGGCCGCGATAAACTCGCCGAGGGTCTCGAAAAATCCTTTCTTCTCAAGAAACTTTAGCATAGTCGTCGATTCGCCGCCCGGCAGCACCAAGCCGTCCAGGCCCTTAAGCTCCTCGGGCTTGCGCACCAGCACCGTGTGCGCTCCGGCATGCGCAAAGGCGCGCGCGTGCGCCTCGTAGTCGCCCTGCAGGGCGAGCACGCCAATGGTGACGGGATTGGTTTCTCCAGCGCTCTTTTGCGGTGCCGCGCTTATAGTCTTGGCCATGGTTTCCTTTTTCATGATACCGGCCCTCGAAAGCTTGTGCGCGCTATGAGACGCTCCGGCGTGGGAGAGCCGGCGGGGAAGCCGAAGCCGCCGCTCAAGGTTCGGCAAGGAAACAGTGGCTCAGTTTCCCACCCATTTCCGCAAAGAACGCGGAAATGGATGGGGCACGGCGGCAGTATCTTGTAGCCGGAGCGAAAGAGAAGGCCGGTTTTTTGTGCGTAAGGGCGGCATTGCGGGAACAAAAACTCCTGCCGAGGTGTCTAACTGAGGGAGTCCCTGAGAGATGATTTCCGTCTCCAACACCGAACCGATTCCATCTGGAGGTCACCGGCATTGATCTGTTCACGCAGGCGCGTAAGCGGGAGCCTGGCGCGCGCGGCGATCTTGATTGCCGCGGCGCTCTCGGTGCCGGGCTTGACCGCGCCGCTGCGTGCGCAAAGCTCCGCGCCGGATTGGGAGAAGGCAGCGGGCGGCAAACAGGAGTTCGATGTTGCGTCGGTGCGGCAGGACACCTTGGAAGGCCGGCCGTACAGCAACTTCTCGCTCGACAACGGGAATGCGTGGTTCGCGGTGAGCAAGCAGGATACGCTGGCTCCCAACGGGACTTTGTTTTCCGCGAAAAACCAGACGCTGCTGCACTACATCGTCTTTGCGTACAAGCTGAGCGGGACGCAGGAGCTTGCGCTGCGCTTCGATTTTTATGCCGGATTCGGTTTGCACGTGCCGGAGTGGGTGAGGAACGACCGCTACGACATTGACGCGCGCACGCCCGCGCCTGCAAGCAAAGATCAGATGCGGCTGATGATGCAAAGCCTGTTGGCCGAGCGCTTCAAGCTGGGCGTGCACTGGGAGACGCGCGAGGTTCCGGTCTTCGCTCTTGTGCTGGCAACGCTGGGGAAGCTGGGACCACAACTCAATCCGCATGCGGCGAGCGACGACTGCGCCAACACGGCGCTACCTGAGAGTTCGGACAAGGCAGCGGCGGCAACGCCGGCAACGGCGCCGACTTCGGTGCTGCCGATTCCCTGCGGCATGATCGCGCATTTGCCGGCGGGCGCAGCGAGGGGCGTGCGCTTTGGCGGACGCAATGTAACGCTGGCCATGCTGGCGCAGTCAATGCCGACGCAGACCGGGTTAGCTACGCTGCCGCGGCCGCTGATCGATGAGACCGGGCTCACGGGCGGATTCGACTTCTCGATCGCATGGACGCCCGAAGACACCGGTCAACCGGGCGATCTGGACGCGTTCGGCGCCGCCTTTCGCGTGGCGCTGAAGAACCAGCTCGGATTGAAATTGGAACCTCAGAAAGGCCCGGTCGAGGTGCTGGTGATCGACCACGCGGAGCCGCCTTCGGCGAATTAACCCCGCTCGAGACCGAAGGGAAACGAAGATCGCGGGAACAAAATGCCGATCCAGGGTGTCTAAAGAGGATAGGCTCCCGTGGTCTTCTCCCCTGGTGTTGAGCGGAGCCGAAATGCGAGGTCAACTATGTTCATGAATAGCGTGAAATACGGCAGAAGGATCATGCTGGGCGCGGCCGTGCTGGTGACCGCGGTGGGACTGCTGGGCTTTGGCCTGTTGCACGCCATGCAGGCGAATCTCCCGCTTCTCCACGCGGGAGCGGGACAGCAGCGATCGTTTGAAGTGGCCACAATCAAGCCGGACATCGAGACGCATCCGAGCTTTAATCTCTCGATGAATCCCGCACATTTTGTTGCCCGGCATGTGTCCGTCAACGATCTCATCAGCTGGGCGTATTACACAAAATCGGACGATCAAATCGTCGGCGGGCCGAGCTGGATGAAAACGGAGTTCTTTGACATTGAGGCGAAGGCTGCGGACGCGGACATTGAAGCGATCAACAAAATGAGCCAACCGGAGCGCATCGAGCAGTCGAGACTGCTGGTGCAGTCGCTGCTGGCCGATCGTTTCCATCTGCAGGTGAGCTTCAAGACGCAGGAGGTGGGAGTCTACGCGCTGGTGATTGCCAAGGGTGGTCCCAAGATGAAAGAAGTCGAGGCAACTCCCATTCCGCCAGGAACCATGCCAGGAACCCAACCGCCTCCGGGCGTGCACTGGTCGCGGATTGCGAGGTCGGGGCCGAATCAATACACCGCGAGCGCCTGGCCGATGAATCTCACCGCGGATTGGCTTTCGCGATTTGACGAAGTGGGACATCGCCCGGTGGTGGACGAGACCGGCCTGAAGGGCAACTACGATTTTGTCCTGGATGGAGTTTCGCAGACCACGACGGATGAATCGGTCACTTCGATTTTCACCGCGCTTCAGGAGCAACTCGGGCTGAGGTTAGAACCGCAGAAGGCTCCGGTTGAAGTGCTGGTGATCGATCGCGTGGAGCGTCCGTCGGCAAATTAGCAGGCTTCAGGCGGAACAGCGCCCGAAACCGGCAACAAAAAGTGGGGAACGGTTGAACCATTGGGAACGTACAAACGTCTTATCGGTGTATTCTTCTCAGGACCACAGAACAAGCAGTTGGCGTCCTTCGTAATGAATGATGCGAAGGCAGAGTCTCCGCAGTGAACACGGAAAGAACGAGGTGCAGTGTGCGATTGAATGGAAGAATCTTGTCCTGGCTTGCAGTCGGGGCCGTGGTATTGACGGCGGCGGTTCAAGGAAAAGCGGCGTGGGCCCAGAATGCCGCGCCCGCCGCGCAGAATCCGGCCCCAGCCGCGACAACCCCGGCAGCTCCGGCCTCGCCCACAGGCATTGCGGGCATCTGGCAGGGGACGCTTCATATTGAGCAGATGAACAAGGACCTGCGCGTCGAGATCAAGATCGCGAAGGACGATAAGGGCGGCAACAAGACGACCTTCTACAGCATCGATCAGGGTGGCCAATCGTTTGTGGCGACAAAGACCGCGTTTGAGAACGGCACGCTCACCTTCTCGCTTGACGTGATCGGCGGCAAGTACGAAGGCAAGATGAGCGCCGATGGCAAGAGCATCGCGGGAACGTGGACGCAGGGACCGGCTTCGATGGCGTTGAACCTGGAGCGCGTGACGCCGGATGCGGCGTGGCCGATTCCCGAGCCGATCAAGCCGATGGCGGCCGACGCCAATCCAGGATTCGACGCAGTGACGATCAAGCCCAGCCAGCCGGGCAGGCCGGGAAAGCTGTTCACACTGCGCGGGACTCATTTTGTCACCATCAACACGAACCTGAACGATCTGATTGCGCTGGCCTATGGACTCCACGCCAAGCAGATTGTTGGTGCGCCGGATTGGGCGGGGACAGAACTATTCGACATCGACGGCGTGCCGGACGTGCCGGGCCAGCCCAACATGAAGCAGATGGGCATTTTGGTGCAGAAGTTGCTGGCCGATCGATTCCAACTGAAATTCCATCGCGAGACGAGGGAGCTATCGGTCTACGCCATCGCGCTGGCCAGCGGCGGACCGAAGATGACAAAAACCACGGCAGGTCCGAATGGCCTTCCAGGCTTTGGTTTCAGGGGACTCGGCGATCTGGTTGTGATAAACCTCAGCATGAAGGAATTTGCCACCTGGATGCAATCGTCGGTCATGGACAAGCCGGTAGTAGATCAGACAGGACTGACCGATAAATACGATTTCACGTTGAAATGGACGCCGGACGATTCGCAGTTTGCCCAGTTCCGCGGAGCCGTGCCTCCGCAGCCTCCGGCTGGCGACAATCCCAATGCGCCGCCGAGCCTCTACACCGCGATGCAGGAGCAGCTTGGGTTGAAGTTTTCGGCGACCAAAGCCATGGACGATGTGATTGTGATCGACCACGTGGAAAAACCCTCGGCGAACTGAACGTTAATTGGGGCGATGCTGAAAGCCCGCAAAAAACGGGTGAGAGCGGGAAACAAAGGAGGCGGTCATCCGTTTTACAGGCGACACCTGTTTACGATTGTGATCCGCTGGCCGGGCATCTTTCGTCATCATCCGTGCCAACGAGGAGAGGAAATTGTCACAGTGAAGATACCCAAGTCTGATTGCCCAAAGCAGGTTGCCCGGAAAACGTTGTCCTGTGTGATGGGAAGCGCGTTCCTGGCCGTTGCATTGGCGATGTCGGCCCACGCGAGTCAATCGGCGGCGCAGAGCTTCGCGCCCGCCGCGCAAAGCGCTCCGCCGGCAGCAACTGCTCCGGCCCCCCCCCCGTCGCCCATGGACATTGCAGGCATCTGGCAAGCGACGCTGACACCGCCAAACGGGCAAAAGGGCACGCGCATTGTGATGAAGGTGACGAAGGATGCCGGCGGATCGTATGCAGCTTCTCTCTATAACGCCGACCAAGGCAGCCCCCCGCTCAAGTTCGCGACAGTGACCATGCAAGGCGCAGACGTCAAGTTCGCGACGCCGATGATTACCATTCAGGGCCAATTGAGCACGGATGGAAAAACCCTCGACGGTAATTGGAACGCCGGGCCCAACTCGATTCCGATCTCCTTCGCACGCACCGCACCGGATGCTGCGTGGCCGATTCCCGAACCGGCGAAGGCTATGGCGGCCGACGCCGATCCGGGTTTCGATGCAGTGACGGTTAAGCCGAGCCCGCCGGGCAGGCCAGGCAAGAATTTCGGCATGAATGGAACACATTTTCGCACGGTCAATTCCAACCTGAACGATCTGATTGCCTTTGCGTACGGCTTGCACGCCAAGCAGATTGTGGGTGGTCCCGCATGGTTCGATACCGATCTTTACGACATCGACGGCGTGCCCGACGTGCCGGGCCAACCCAGTGTGAAGCAGATGGGCATTATGGTGCGGAAGCTGCTGGCTGATCGCTTCCAACTGAGATTCCACCACGAGACGAGAGAGCTATCGGTCTACGCCATCACGCTGGCCAGCGGCGGACCGAAGATGACAAAAACCACGGCAAGTCCAAATGACCCTCCAGGCTTCGGTTTCAGGGGACTCGGCGATTTGAGTGTCCGTAACCTGACCATGGCCAACTTCGCCATGTGGATGCAGGCATCGGTCACTGACCGGCCGATGGTGGATCAGACCGGGCTCAAGGACCGTTACGATTTTCAGTTGAAGTGGACGCCGGACGAGTCGCAGTTCGCGCAATTCCGGGGGGCGGGCATGACGATTCCGCCGCCTAGCGACGATGCCAATGCGCCGCCGAGTCTCTACACCGCAGTGCAGGAGCAGCTTGGGCTGAAGATTGAGACCACCAAGGCGCCCGATGACGTGATCGTTATCGACCACGTGGAGAAAGCCTCGGCGAACTGAGAGAAGCAGGGAACAAGGGACCAAGGGACTAGGGAACAGCGAACAGGGACTCATGCATCGACGCCAATATTTCGTTTGTGCCGCTGCGTGGGTCATGTTTTCCGCGCTCGCCGCGGCGTCCCCCTTTCGCGGCGTGGTGACTTTTGGCGGATTGCCGCTGCCGGGAGCGACCGTCACGGCCACGCAAGGGACGAAGACGGAGACTGCCGTCTCCGATGCCAACGGCGCGTTCCAGTTCGACGATCTGGCCGACGGCAAATGGACCATCGACATTGCGATGCAGTGCTTCGCGCCGAGCCATGCTGAGGTAATGATCGCGCCCAATCTCCCCGCCGCGGCGTATGAGCTGAAACTTCTCGACGCTGCCCAGATCCAGGCCAGTACACAGCCGGCCAAGCCCACGGCGGAGACGCCGCCCGCGCCCGCCGCTTCCGAAACCAGCCCGCCGCAGCCGGCAAAGAAAACAACGCAGAACAACGCGCAGGCCAATCCGCAGGAGATTCCCAAGGCGCCCGAGGAGAATGAGCAGAGCGCCGACGGATTTCTGGTGCAGGGAAGCGAAAACAACGCGGCGACCTCGCAGTACGCAACCAATCCCGCCTTCGGCAACACGCGTTCGGGCACCAAGGCTCTCTACACCGGCGGCTTTGCGGCATTCGAGAGCAACTCCGCGACCAACGCGCAGCCCTACGCGCTGAGCGGGGTTCCGACTTCGAAACCGGCGTACAACGATTTCACGGGCGCGGCATCGCTGCAGGGTCCGATCGTCCTTCCGTTCAACCGCCGTCGCGGGCCGAACTTTTTTGTCTCCTACCAGTGGACGCGCAACAGCAGTTCCGTCGTCAACACTGGCCTTGTGCCCACGCAGGCCGAGCAGGGCGGCAACCTGGCCGGGCTGACGAACCCGCTGGGTCAACAGATGACGATCTACAATCCTTTTACCGGCCAGCCTTACCAGAACAATCAGATTCCCGTTCCAAGCAGTACCGCGGCGTATGTCCCTGGGGACGTGACTCCGCAGGCGATGGCGCTGCTCAAGCTGTATCCGCAGCCCAACATCGCCAACGTCTCCGAGTACAACTACGAAGCGCCGGTGCTCAACGAAGCGCATCAGGATTCAATGCAGTCGCGGCTCGACAAGAACCTGGGCCTCAAAGACAACCTGAACGGCGCGTTCGCGTTTCAAAGCACGCGCTACGACAGCGTAAGCCTCTTCGGTTTTGTCGACCATACCGGCACGCTGGGCATGAACGGGAACATCCAGTGGGCGCACCGGCTCAGGCCGCGCATCTTCGTGTATACCAACTACTCGTTCAGCCGTCTGCGCAGCGAATTGACGCCCAACTTTGCCAATCGCGAGAACGTGTCGGGCGCGGCCGGCATCTTGGGCAACGATCAGGACGCGGTCAACTGGGGTCCGCCGGCATTGAGCTTCAGCGATGGCACGTATGGGCTGAGCGACGCCAACAGCTCCTTCAATCGCAACCGCACTGACGATGTTTCGGTCTCGACGCTCATCTACCGCAGCAAACACAACATCACGGCGGGCGGCGAATTCCGCAAACAGGAGTACAACGACGATTTCCAGCAGAATCCGCGCGGCACATTCACATTCACCGGCGCGGCCACACAGGGCGGGTGCAGCAGCGCGGCAACCTGCGGTTCGGCGCTGGCGGATTTTCTCATCGGCGTTCCCGACACCAGCACCATCGCCTACGGCAACGCCAACAAGTATTTTCGCGAGCCGGTCTACAACGCGTATGTGAACGACGACTGGCGCGTACTGCCGATTCTGACTATCAATGCCGGTTTGCGCTGGGATTACGGCGCGCCGATTACGGAGTTGTTCGGCAACCTGGTGAATCTTGATGTCTCGAGCGGCTTCGCGGCCGTGGAGCCGGTTGTGGCCAACAATCCCGTGGGGCCGGTGACGGGCGAGCATTATCCGGCGTCGCTGATCCGGCCGGAGCGGCGCATTTTCGAGCCGCGCATCGGCATCACCTGGCGGCCGATTCCGGCTTCGACCGTGGTGATCAAGGCAGGATACGGTTTGTATCCCGACACCTCGGTCTATCAGAACGTCATTCTGAACATGGCGCAGCAGGCATCCTTGCCAAACACGACGAGCTTCAGCATTCAGAACAGCGCTACCTCTTGCCCGCTCCAGTTGAGCAGTTTTTCCGTTCCGGCCTCCACATGCGTAACCGGAACCCTCGACACCTTCGGCATCGATCCCAACTTTCGCATCGGCTACGCGCAAAACTGGCAGTTGTCGGCGCAGCGCGATCTGCCCTTCGCGCTGCAAATGACGGCCACTTACAGTGGCATCAAGGGCACGCATGGCCCGCAGGAGATTTTGCCCAACAGCTATCCGCTGGGCACAGCGAATCCCTGCCCGAACTGCCCGGTGGGATTCAGGTACGAAACATCGGGCGGCAACTCCATCCGCGAAGCAGGGCAGTTCCAGTTGCGGCGCAGGTTGCGCAGCGGATTTGCGGCGACGCTCGCGTACACTTTCTCGAAATCGATCGACGACGACGCGTACCTCGGCGGCGCGGGCCACACGACGGCGTCGAGCGGCGGTTCGGCGCAGTCGGCGTCATTGTCTTATCCCAGTGCGGCCATCGCGCAAGACTGGCTCGATCCGCGGGCAGAGCGCTCGCTCTCCGGTTTCGACCAGCGCCAGCTCGTGAACCTGCAGGCTCAATACACCAGCGGGCAGGGGCTTGGCGGCGGCACGTTGCTGGGCGGCTGGCGCGGACGGGCGCTCAAGGAGTGGACCGTCACGGGCAACCTGACCTACGGCACGGGATCGCCCGAGACGCCACTGTATCCCGCGGCGGTTCCGGGCACGGGATTCTCCAAGGTTCTGCGGCCGGAGCTGACCGGCGCGCCGATCTATATTTCGGGAACGGCGGCGCACTTGAACGCTGCGGCTTACGCGGAGCCGCTCGGGGGATGGGGAACGGCGGGCAGGGATTCGATCGACGGGCCCAATCAATTCACCTTCAACACTCAGATGGCGCGCACCTTCCGTCCGAAGGCCAAGTGGTATCTCGATGTGGCCGTGAATGCGACCAACACCTTCAACCACGCGGCCTTCACAAGTTGGAATAACTTGGTCACCAGCGATCAGTTCGGCCTGCCGGCCTCGACCGGCGCCATGCGCAGCCTGCAAACTACGTTCCACCTGAGGTGGCAATGATGCGGAACGCTGCAATCCTCGCGCTGCTTCTCGTGGCTGTCGCGGGCTCGCGTCCGCAGCAGGTGGGGCAGAACCAGAATCCGGCCGAGATGCAAGGCTTCACGCTCAAGGTGCAGTCGAATCTGGTGGTCGAAGCCGTGGAGGTGAAGGACAAGCAGGGCCACTTCATCCACGGGCTCACCGCGAAGGATTTCGTGCTGACCGAGGACGGCGCGCCGCAGACCATCCGCTACTGCGAGCACCAGGACCTCTCTGAAACCGCGAAGCCCTTGGTTGCCATGACCTCGGCAACGGAAGACGTGACCATCTACGATCGCCTGGCGCGCGCGCAGATTGCGCCGGAGACGATGGACAACCAGCGCTATAAGAACCGGCGGCTGCTGGCGTTTTATTTCGACATGTCCGCCTTGCCGCCCGCCGACGAGATGCGCGCCCTCGAAGCCGGGGAAAAATTCGTGCGCACCCAGATGACCACCGCGGACCTGGTCGCAATCCTGCGCTATCAGGGCGGATCGGTGGACATACTTCAGGATTTCACCGCCGACCGCAACCGGCTGCTGAGCATTCTGGAAACCATGGTCGTCGGCGAGGGCCAGGGATTGGCAGGCACCACGGACGATGCGAGCAGCGCCGACACCGGCGCGGCCTTCGGCCAGGACGACAGCGAGTTCAACGTCTTCAACACCGACCGGCAGCTCTCGGCTCTGCAAACCGCGACCAGAATGTTGGGCCAGGTGAACGAAAAGAAATCGCTCCTCTACTTTGCCAGCGGCCTGCGGCTTAACGGCATCGACAACCTGGCGCAGATGCACGCCACGGCCGACGAGGCGATCAAAGCCGGCGTGACGATTTTCACAGTCGACGCGCGCGGCCTGGTGGCCAGCGCGCCGATGGGCGATGCTTCGCAGGGCTCGCCCGGCGGCCAGGCCATGTACACCGGCGCGTCGGCGCAAGCGGTCGTGACGAACTTCCAGCAGTCGCAGGACACGCTCTATGCGCTGGCCGGCGACACTGGCGGCAAAGCCTTCCTCGACAACAACGACCTCTCGCGCGGCATTGTCGAGGCGCAGGAATCGATTTCGGACTATTACATTCTTGGCTACTACACCACCAACACCGAACCCAACGGCAAATTCCGGCGCATTCGCATCTCGCTTGCCAACAATCAGGAGGCCAAGCTCGATTACCGCCAGGGCTACTACGCCGCCAAGGAGTTCAACAAGTTCAACGACGTGGATCGCGAGCGGCAGCTTGAAGACGCGCTGATGCTTGAAGATCCCATCACCGATCTAACCATCGCCATGGAGATCGACTACTTCCAGCTCAATCGCGCCGAGTATTTCGTGCCCATCATCGTGAAGATTCCCGGCCGGGAGCTGGCGCTCGCCAAGCGCGGCGGCGCAGAGGTCACGCGCATCGATTTTGTGGGCGAGATCAAGGACCTGGTCGGCGGCACAACCGTGTCGAACGTGCGCGACAACGTGAACATCAAGCTCTCGGACGCGACGGCCGCCGAGCTGGCGCACCGGCCCATCGAATACGACGCCGGATTTACGCTCCTGCCCGGCAAATACTCGATCAAATTCCTGGCGCGCGACGATGAGACGGGCCGCATCGGAACCTTTCAGACCACGTTTGTCATTCCCAACCTGAACAAGGAAGTGAAGCGCATTCCCATCAGCGCCGTCGTGCTTTCGAGCCAGCGTGTGGATCTGCGCGATGCGGTCTACGACGCCGCAAAAGCCAAGGAGCGCGCCAAGGAGGAGGCCGCGAATCCGCTGGTCGAGGACGGAAAGAAGCTGATCCCGAGCGTGACGCGCGTCTTCTCGACCGGCCACCGGATTTACGTCTACTTCCAGGCGTATAAGCCGGCGTTGCCGAATGGGCAGAGTTCTGCGAATGCACAGGCGCCTCCGGCGAATGCGCAGGCGCAGCCCAACGCACAACCGCTCTTCGCGTTTGTCAGCCTCTATCAGAGCGGCAAGAAACTCTTCGAGACGCCGCCCCAGTCCGTCGTTCCCAGTGCCACCAGCCGGCTCGGCGCGATGGGCGTGAGCTTCGATCTCGGCGTCGACGATCTGCCGCGCGGCTCCTACGACTGCCAGGTGACGGTCGTCGATCCCGCGACCGAAAAAGCGGCCTTCTGGCGCGCATCGATCTCGCTGGTGCCGTAGAGCGGAGTCCCGCTGGCGGCGTGGACGCCGCCAGTACAGCCGGTCTCCCACCCCAACAAGCACAAATCACTCGTTGGGGACCCCGGTCTGGAGACCGGTGCTGCTTCAAAAGCTAGTGGTTCGACCGCATGAATTTGCGCCTATGGAATTCGTGCTTTCCCACCCATTCGCCAGAAAAAAGCGAATGGATGGGGCACGGGAAGGTTCTTCTTCTAGCGGTCAGAGACCTGGTTTACGGGCAAACTCTCAGGCGCGCCCTTTAGCGTTTCGCCGCTCGATAAGGTTTTTCCCGCGACCTGTTTAGCCCATGCCCCCTGCGGGGGAGCGAGACAAATTACATGAGCCGCCGGCGCACCATGTCGAGAGCCTGCTGCGCGGCCCACTCGCGGATGCGCTGGCGGTCGCCGCGGAAGGTGCGCTCCAAAGCATCGGTGCCTTGCGGGTCGCAGACGGCGATGTGCACCAGGCCCACGGGCTTGGATTCCGAGGCGCCGGTGGGGCCCGCGATGCCGGTGATGCCCAAGCCAACCGTAGCGCCGGTGCGCGCGCGAATGCCTTCGGCGAGCGCCGTGGCTACTTCGGCCGAGACCGCGCCGTGCTCGGCGATCGTCTCCGCGGAGACGCCGGCCAGCGAAGTCTTGAGCGCGTCGGAGTAGACGACCGCGCCGCCGAGAAACGAGCGCGAGGCGCCGGGAACCGAGGTGATGCGCTGGGCAACCAGGCCGCCGGTGCAGCTTTCGGCCACCGCGAGCGTGGCCTGGCGCAGGCCGAGATAGTAAAGAACGATCTGCTCCAGCGAATCGCCCTCCGAAGAGTAGAGCCAATCTTCGAGGATCTCTTCG
>Ga0326728_10005727_pt1 | contig 34379 bp, 29 predicted proteins | sample MB3enrmetagenome_FD_207602 | JGI IMG/M metagenome (GOLD analysis project Ga0326728, IMG submission 207602) | Lab enriched peat soil microbial communities from McLean, Ithaca, NY, United States - MB31MN | ecosystem: Environmental > Terrestrial > Soil > Wetlands > Peat | place: USA: New York...
GCCCGTAATGTTTTCTTATCCAATAAAGCGATATAATCATGGAGGGAATTCCATCTACTATCGTGGTTACAATCAGTCCTATAACCCCAAAGTGCAGAATTAGAATGTAACCCATGGGGAAGCCGATAGCTGCTGTGATTAGGTATAGGTACAGAACAACCATGGTTTTTCCTTGACTTTGGATGAAGTTGAGTGTGCTTAGGGATCCAAAGGCTGTGAATAAGTAGTTGATTGCAAGCAACGCTAAAAACAGTGGCGCCGTCGAGTATGTTTTTCCAAACAGCGTAGAAACTGCTGGTTCAGCTAGACACATAACGAGCGCCGCCGTTGGCACTACGAGGAGTGATGCGTATTTGACTGAGGATTGGTAGACGTTTAGCAAGATTTCTTTGTCTTTTTGCGGGTTGAGCTTGCTGAATGCTGGAAACAGCATCGTTGCTATCGGCGTTGAAAAGAAAGCAATTAGAACGACGAAAGTGCTGGCTATTCCATAGTTGCCGATTGCGGAATTGTTGGTGATGTAGAAAATTGGCAACAGAAAAACGTAATATTGAGTTAGAAAGCCGTTTGCAATTGTTGAAAACGATAGAGGCGCGCCATATGCTAGCATTGTTTTTGTGTAGGCTTTTATTTCGAGTTTAACATTGCTTAGTTTTGGTAGGTTCTTGTATTGAGGCCACACAAGTGCTAGACCTATTAGTCCAGCGATTATCATGGCGACTGTATAACCTATGACTGCTCCCGAGGTGCTTAATCCCAAGATGATCAGTGTAATCATGATGATTGTTTTTATTGTGGATTGACAGACAAGCATGATGCTGTTGAGTTCCATTTTTTCGATGCCTGTGAATGCGGCTGTGGCTGCATTGATGAGTCCGCCGGCTAAGATTGTGATTGAGGCTATTTGGATTAAGGAAGTTATGTCGGGGCGGTGGAATATGTTTGTTGCGATATAGCCTGAGAGCGCAAAAGATATTGCGGATAATGCCATTCCGAGGGCTATTTCGAAGATTATTCCGGAGATGAGTATGCTTCTGACTTCTGAGGCTCTGTCTTCTGATCGGAATTGGGCTGTGCATCTTACCATTGCGTAGTTTATGCCCCAGTCTCGGAATACTCCTATGAGGTTTGGTGTGATCAGCACGATTCCGTATAGGCCGTATAGGTCTGATCCGAGTAGCCTCGCTATGAAAATCGTGCCAATTGCCAAGATAACTGTGGAGATTACTAAACCCCATAGTAGATGGAAGCTGCCTTTTGCTGAAACTTTAGCCATTTCTGCAGCTTTGCTCATCTTTTTTCTTTCTCGACCTTATTTTGTATGTATTTTTCTTTAGTCTGCTCTGTGGGCTTCAAAGATGTGAATCGTCCTTATTCTGTCTGTTTTATGGACCGAATACAGATAGGTAACTAAAAAGCACTTCTTCATAGTTAGGACTGGCTAGAAAGAAACATCAGAAAAATCGATTGAAAAAGATATGCATGATTGGAGCTTTCAAAAGTTAACTCTTGCATGCCGCTAAAATCATTTAAAAACAAGCTTAGCCTAAATCTAAGTGGCAGCATAAGACAAGAAATCAAAAGCTCAACCGGAGATTCATTGGTAATTTCAGATAATTCGCTATTGATAGAAGCCATGTTTGGCATAGTCTTAAAATTTATTTGGCATTTGACGTTAGCAAGTGTAGGGTTAAAATTGAGAAATCAGGTTTCGAAGAACTTTACTATTTCAAATGCTTCAGCGTGTTTGATACCCATTTGGCTGCCGCGGAAAGCAGATAAAGTAACCGTCGCTTCATAAGTTAAGTACCTTTTTGCCTTCTGAGAAACATGGCACTCCAAAGCTGCCAATTTCTTCACAATGAAACCTTCTATGTCAATGAAGTATGTCGGCTGAAAAGCAGCTGGTTGCACTCTAGGCGTTTCATAAGCCAAAATCTTGGGAACGTTTCTGAAAGCTGCCTGGACAAGCCAGCCTATCGTCGATGATCTTGATGAGTATCATGTATAGAATGAGTAAAAACTGTAGTTGGGTTGAATTTAGTCACGTATTTTTCAAGGCACTCTATAACCTCAAACGAATCAGGAATCTGAGCGTCTGGAAAACTTTCAAAATAAACCTCGGTCACACCCAACACACGCATGGCATTAATTGACTCTTTCATTCGAACCTCGGGCGGACCACTCTTTTCCCCCTTCGTCAAGTACAACGCTATGACTCGCTGGTTTCCTTGGGCCGCCTTACAAATTGTACCCCCGCAACCCAATTCAATGTCGTCTGGATGGGCACCAATAGCCAGAATAACTCTAGATTCTAAGACCATATAGCAACACTCTGTCAATTACTGGCAGAATATCAACCTATCTTAGATTTAACTGTTATTTCGCTTGCGTACTTCTTAAAAGATCTGACAGTCAATACAGCGACAGCAAACTGAGAAACGCGATTGGCGAGACAGTAATTCTCCATCGGATAAACCAGAAACGAGATGTCAGAGGCCCCCCCTGAGGGTGGACAGGAAGTTTCGAACCTATGGACCGACCAGAAAAGGGGAGTATCATAAGTGGCCGCATATAGAAGTGGTCTACAGCTTCCTTAAAACACAGTACAATCTCGCCATCAATAAGGTTAGAGGTTCGGGTAAGGTAGCTTCATACGCTTTTTCAGTATTTTGTGCTTGGTTCTTAACAGAGAAGCAGCAGCAGAAAACATCAGAAGATCAAACAAAGCCATCTTACCAACATTCTTCATTACATAATATCGGGACAAGGCAGCGCGTCTCCCCCATTTTTGCATGTTTCGCAATGGTTCCGCCAACACCTAGTTTAATATTATTCGGATGAGCGCCTACTGCCAAAACTTTCACTTTTTTACCCTGCACAAGTATAGACTCGGCTAAAAAATACTTTGCGAAAGATTGGAGCCAAATAGTTAGTCTAAGTCTGGTTGAGATGAAGCCTGAAGGAGCACGGAAAATGCTCTGCATCTTTGAAAAGTGCGTATGTTGTGGAGGAGTTTTTCGCGGCAAGAGCTTTGAATATAACGCGATTTAGCTTGGTTTCTCTGCCTTTGAACACGCCGAACTCTGTGCCCTTGCTGGCAACCAGAACAAATTGGAAAAAGCCTGATCCATAACCTTACTCGCGCGCAAAAGAGCAGAAATGGACGCGAAAAAGCTAATTTAGCGACGCATGACGGACTCTTGATAATACAGTTTTAACTTTTCTATGTTTTCGAGTTGAACCCGTGGAGAAAAATAGCCTATTCTATTGGTCACTAGAAGGTTTTCTTCTAGTTCATGCAGCATCCTTAATTTTTCGCCAAGGCGGATTATATTCTCGTACATTGCAAAAAAGAATGGATCAACGCCATCGAATACGAGAAGAACGTCTAAACACCTTGTATTTTCTTTCAACTTAGCAGGCGAAACCAATGCATATGGCTCCGAAGGGGGCTCATCGAATCTGGCAAAACCAAAATTTACAGCGACCATCCCGCGACTAGTAAGAATAAAATTAACATTAGCGATGTCCCCATGCCGACATACCGCCGGAATTTTTGCATGCGGTTCGGATTTTTCGAGGACATGCAAAGCATCTGTGAGGTCTATGAATCCGTTTGCAAGTTTGTTAACCCTTTCCGCCCTCTGAATGAGCTCTTTGGGTTCGACTATCCCACTCTTCGTCTGGGAATAGAATCGTCTTATCCACTCAAGCGTACTACTTAACATTTTGCCTCCAGACAACAGCGGATGTGGAGCTAAGGATTCTTCAATGAAGTTTTCGACGATGTACGCCCTACCATCACAAGCTCCACTAAGAATGACTTCAGGAATATTCTCGACTTTCATATTCTGAAGTTTGCGCAATATCTCTATTTCATGCAATATTCGTTTGGAATCGCGACATGTTCTTGCCATCTTCATAAAAAACTTTTGCTTTATATCTCGCGACTGAAGGGTGACAATTGCTTGCACTGAATTAAGATTTGTAGATTCCGGTAGAATAGCACTGTACCGCGTCACTTTATAGCCTGTGTGTTTGATAACCTCTTTAATAACTTCGATCAATAGCCAATTCACCTTTTGACTTCGATGTAAAATGAATTAGTCAAAGTTGCTAAAATGCTTCTTGGAAGCACTTGCGCAAATCGATTTGGCATAATTTCCTTTACGGAATTCACGTCGCAGATTAAAGTTGGAAATCGATAATCAGGATAGGCTGCGTAGAAGGTAGCGTCTTTGAATCCTCCCTCTCGTAGAAGTTTCTTGTAGCCTTGCAGGCTGTATGTATATGTTCGGTAAGAGGCTTTGTTCCTTAACTTCATGTAGAAATCCGCAAATCGCCGTGGCATGAGATTGGTGAATCTCAGATGAGTATGTTCATCCGGGACGCCTAGAAAATATTTATATCCGATTCTATTTTCTATGCCTATCAATAATCGACCACCAGGCCGAAGGATATCATGAATGCGCTTAAGCGCGAGAACTTGTGCCGCTCTCGGAGAAGTAGTCTGGGTGGAAACACCAAGCCATTCCAGTAATCCCATCATGATTACGACATCAAAGAAATTTGTCTCAAAGGGCGGATTGGTTATATCCCCCTGTACGATACGCATATTATCCAAGTGTTCTTGCCTTTTGATCTGATCAGCAAACAATAAACCCTCAACGGTTTTGTCAAACGCATATACTTTTGTGCTGGGAAAACCTCTCGCGATGCGGGCCGAGATGAAACCCCATCCAGCGCCCGCATCTAGGACTCTATCATTCTCTTTAATTTCCAGAATAGATAAAAAGAAATCTCGCTTGGGATCCATAATCCAACTAAGCAGAGAGGGGTCGCGTATTCCCAAAGAAGTTAGGGCGCGTTTCCACCCAGCGGTGCCAGCAAGAGTCGTTAGGCTAAGTAACGTTTGGCGACTTGTTTGTTCAAAGAAATACGTCGACTCATCGAAACATGGTATTCCCTTCACAATCTTCTTTGGAGCGAGAGCTATGCCCTCTACTTGAAGACTACTGCAGTCCTCATAGTCCATATCTCGGACACCTTCTCACAAGTATTTATCTGACTGATATTAACACGCGCTAGTCTATGACCAAAATTTTTTATTGCTGTACTCTAATTTTTTCGCGGCTCCTAAAATCTCTCGATAATGTTCCCATGATATTCCGCTTCAATAACAGATATCGATGGCTCCATAGTAGTGTTTTTTTTGGGAGCCACGAAGACATGCGATTTTTTCAAGACTTCACATTTCTCTTTTTCTGAAAGACACTTGACAATTATTTCAACGTTAGAGCCGTTTTCTTGCAATAATTGTTCCTTAACTGGATCTGCTGTGTAAACAGTTAATTTGTATTTACCAAACTTACTCTCAAGCCCATTTACTATGCTCTTCAAATCAACTCTATTGGTCACAACCTTTCCTATGTATACTGCATAAACAGTCGTCGGCAGCTGTTTCTTGAGAAAATTTTTCTTATCTATGTTATCACTACGGCTACAATAAGGGCAAACATAAGCAGGTGGAACTACATTTATTGTTGTAGTTACACCCATTTTTCTAAGAGCATGAACTATTGTGGGTGAAGCAACTAAATATTCGTCTACGATTTTTTGGAACAAAAATGGACGCAAGCCCAATATCAGGTTGTTCAAAGCAGAATAACTTTTATTCCTTAAAGCATAGACGGGCATTATCACCTTAAACTTGTTCTGCATCTTAGACTTAAAGAAAAGCGACATATCATAAGTATGAAGAATAATAGTGGTGAACCTACCAACCACTTCATCCACAGTTTCATCAACGCAAGAACCGCTAACTCTAATTTTTTTTCCAGAGACGATTGCCGTATCAACGTGAATTCCTTTTCTTTTAAGTTGTGACATAATACTGCTTATGTAGTAGTCATCCCCCGCAGTAAATGGCCTTGCACGTAAATCTCGATGGCTAACTATGAGAACGTGCTCTTTTGCAAATTTTTCAGCATAAGACTGTAAATCAAAATAGTTGGTCTGAAACATACTATGACCCGCAAATGCGCCTTAACTCAAAGGTTAATTTGGCTACCTTCATACAATGTTCCTTGTCTTAACGGAACATTTTAAATTTCTAATTTACTGCGCGCGTTCATAAATTTCTAGAATTGTTAATTGTTTCGCTCGGCTTTATAGCGTGGTGTTATCAATAGAAACTAATCTTCTCACAACAGTATTTCGTACATTGTAGCGGTCTTCTTGGCGATTTCCTTCCAGGAGAAGAGTTGTAAAGCGCGTTCTCTTCCCTTTGCACCCAATTCTTCAAGCAATTGCGGATTCTTCAGTAATGATTCAATCATCTCAGCCAAAGCCTCTGGGTTTCTAGGTGGAAGAAATACACCGCCTCCATCTAGATATTCTTTAAATCCTCCTATGTCAGAGGCTACCACTGGTGTTGCATTGGACATTGCTCTTGTGGCGACACTACTTCCTGATGTGGCGGAGTTATACACGGCAAGTGTAAATAGGCTTTGTTGGAGTTTTTTATCAAACTCGTTTTCATCCAGTCTGCCACCCCAAACCAAACAATCGTCAACATTTTTTGATGCAGCGAGCAATTCCGTGCTCTTTCTTTCAGAAACGCTGTACCACCCGTAAACCGCAACTTTAAGGTTGATGTTTTTGTTCTTCAATATCCTCAAGGCGTCGAGAATTGTCAAGATTCCTTTGCGTTCCTCTGGAGCACCCATAAAAGTTATTTCCGTTCTATTAAGTCCAAAAAGAGGAGGAATGTTAACCCCATGAGGAACCTTGACTATTCTTGATTTTGCAACACCTATGTTCAGCAAATGCGTTTCCATGCTTTCTGAGTGCACTATTATCTTGTCTACCCGGTTATAAATTCGGAAAAGGAACTTACTCCCTAGAGCCCCCTCGCCGGAATGCAAGGTCACTACTTTTCTTTGACGCGAAAACAAAATAAGTGGGATCAAAGGGATAATACCGAAAGAATATTGCGAACTTTGTTGAAAGTGAATTATGTCACCGCCCCTACTTGCTCTTAGATAACTGAATCCTCTGAAGAAATCTGTGAGTGTTTTCGGAATATCTTGTATTGCAATATTCAGGATTCTCCGTTTTGAAGAAGGGAAACTGAGATACGGGCAGTTCACAATCGAACATTTTCCAATTAGCGCAAACCTTCTCTGTGGAAACCGTGGAAGACATGCGCAATGCGACGAAACCATTTTGATTTCTAAGTCTTTAATATTCATCATTTCCGATATTAAGCCTAATGTGTAGTTGGCAACGGACGCATTAGCGTAACAGCATGCAAACATGCAGACTTTTATTCTTCTCAATGTAACAACCCCGCGTACGCTTCTCAATCGAATTGCTGTTCCATATAATATGCCCTATTTAATTTAAGATTATAAACGCCGAAATCTTCGATAATCATTGTTGTTCAGAGGCTAAGTTTACCCAAAACATATGGGAAAGCTTTTGACATAAAAGTGTTTGAGAGCAACTGTTCCGCCAACGACACCATGTTACTTTTATACATGAGAACTCGAACGTGACTTAATGACAAAGAGGTCCAAAATGACATGAAGGGAAGTTCTGTCATAAAATCGATATTTTTAATCTGGCCCTCATTGAACAAATCGCGTATGGTCATGTTCATTATATACTTACCAACATAAAACTTCCTATACCGATTATCATAAGTCGTTTTTGTTATAAATGCCGTTCCTTTGTATTTAATAACAAAGGTGTACGCAACTGTTTCGCGATTGATTTCTAGAAACCAAACACTGCACTTAAAATCTGTTGTAGTTTTGGCTATAATTTGCGATCCTTCCAAAGTCATCAAGAGTTCTTCATCAGCTGTGATTTGCATTCCGTTGCGCCAAGATTCCTTCCAGCTCATTCGCTCAACAGCAAGTATCTTCTCCAGTACATCTTGGCGGTTGCCCGCATTTTCAACGTACTCAATTTTCCACGGACCAATCCGATTCAGTTTACGCTCTATCTGTCTGATAATTCTTCGGCGACCTTTCTTTTCTTGAAATTCATTCCAAGTACATTCAACTGGAAGAATGCAATGCCCAAACTGATTCGTGGCAGAAAATTTGATTCCGTGGACCTTACATTGTTGTTCTAGGGTTTCCAGATTTGAGGATTCCGAAGGAAAATAAAATCTGGCAAATACGCAATTTAGGCTCTGAAACAGATATTCAACAACGTATCCCATACAAGCTTCCCGATATTGATCGTCAACAACGAAATCTGGCGAGAACCACCAGCTTGGGAAGAACTCAGCGAATCGCATTCCTAACTGTTTCTTTATCACCAAAGGAGCTATTCCTATAATCTTTTTATCTGCTTTGACGACAAGAACAAACGGAGTCCAGCCTCTTGAGCGACTTGACTTCATGAACTGGCTGGTGAATCCACCTAAAAGGAAGGGATTTTTACTCCATTTGTTTACGAAATCATCTATACTCTTCCCTAATTCAAGAATTTTGGAGGGACCCGAGATCGCATGCAACGATAGCTCAATGTCGACTGGCGCGTAATTTGATACCAAAAAATCTTCCACCAAAAATTTTTCTCAGCATTTTTTGTTGATCATTCTATTCACATTTCTTATTTCTGTTGCAGCGGTTTTAGTATTTTTTAATTCTTCAAATAACATTTGTAACCTCTTTGTTAAATCGACGCTGGAGCATGTAATCAGAACTGTTATGAGCTTCAAGAGATCACCATTTGATAGGAGGAGACACACCATTTGAATATTAATATTAGTCCCCTCTTTCCTTAACTTTACTCTGGAAAATCCTAATATCTTAAATTCGTTTTCTCGCTAAACTATGAATGCTTGAGTTGACCAGCTGATAGACTTAAAGAAGGTCAAAATGTAAAGGGAAAAGGTGTTACTCTTAATATTATGGTTTTCCCAGTTTATCTTGGTTGAAGTTGCAACAATATAAATAAGCGGTTTTCGCTAATAATATCTCATTGATTCATTTTTGACCTTGCCAGTATTTTGGTGTCGGATAGTAGACTGGTCCGCGCGATGTTAGGGTGTAGCCTGTGGTGTTGCGAATTTTTCTAGCGGGGTTGCCTGCCACAATCGTATTTGGTTCAACGTCTTTTGTGACCACTGCTGCAGCTCCGATTACTGAATTATCTCCCACTGTGACTCCTTTGAGAATTGTGGCTCTTATACCTATCCATACATGATTGCCGATTTTCACTGGTTTCTCGACGGCAGGTTTGCCATCTAATCCGTAGCCATTATGGTCAATAATCAACGCCTGAGGGCTTATCACAACATAGTTGCCAAGTTCTATGCTGATTGTAGAAGAAATTGTCGCGGTCGAGACGTAAATGTGGTTGCCCATCTTTATAGCTCCGTTTTCTATAGCCGTTAATCTTGCACCGGACTCAAGCATTACACTGTCGCCAACACTGACTTTTCCCACAACAATGATTCTGCCAGTAACCAATAGTTGCTCTCCAGCATATTGAAAGCATTTTCTGTAATGGTTCGCCCAATTTTTAAGAAACATCGACATGATAGTTTCCATTTTTTCAACTCAACAGGGAGAGCTTAAAAGCTCGGTTATATTTATTTATCGCGCACTGTTTTTATGTCTTATGATTTTATTGGTAGTTCCAAATTTATGAATTTTGTCAAGTTTTCGATACTTAGAGTATCACTGGGTCTATCTTCAAAAGTCTTAAATCTGCAAACCGTAGAAATATCATTAAACATGAAAAACGAAACCGTCAAGTATGAAGTGCCATCCATCGTTACAATCCTCTTTCAAGGTGACAGTATTACTGAAGCGTGCAGGGACCGCACAAAAGATGCGGATATGGGAACAGGGTATGTCAAGATGGTTGCTAATAGGTTCTCCACTGAATATGCCGGAAAAAGGGTAAGGTTCCTAAATCGTGGTGTTGGTGGGGACAGAGTAAGAGACCTGAAAAACCGATGGCAGAAAGATTGCTTGAACTTGGAACCTGAAATAGTGTCAATTCTTATTGGAATAAACGATACTGTTGGAAAGTATTTCTGGAACAAACCAACCTCAACAAAAAGTTTTGAAGAGGATTATAGAATCATACTGGAGCAAACACACGATATTTTAGGCGCTAAAATAGTTTTGTTAACTCCATTTATTGTTTATATGACCAAACTACAGCTCATAAATAAAATAGTACTAAAGCAAAAAATAGGTGCCGTAAAAAAGCTATCCAAAGAATTCCAAACGCTTTTGATTCCACTTGACAGGATTTTTGATGAAGCTACAAGAAAGAGAGCAGCAACCTATTGGTCGACAGACGGAATCCATCCGACGCAAATGGGGCATTCACTAATCGCACAGTCTTGGCTTAAATCGGTAAGTGCAATTTTAAGGTAAAAAAATAATTTTGCTTTCATATTTAAATTAACACGCGCGCGAAGAATTTTAGAAGGATCCGAGATCGCGTGTAATGATAGCTCAATGTCGACTGGCGGGTAATTTGATATCAAAAAATCTTCACCAAAAAGTTCTTCTCATTTCTCGATGATTCATTTATTATCACATTTTGCGCCTGTGCAAAAAAGATAATCTACAACCGAAAGATTAGGAACGAATCCTACGCATGTTTGAGTATAACAGGGATGTTTAAATTCTTGAAAGATTAATTTTATTCCTTCTTCCTCAAACCGTTTAGGATCGATGTATTCCTTTGCGCCATTTCCTGAAAGCAGCACATCAGCACCGACTATTTTGCAGTGATCAATAATTAACTCGCTTTTTTTTCCCTTAGCGCCCAAGGAAGAAGCCATTATCAGTGGTCTATCTATGTCCAGAAACCGCGTTATTCCTCTTATAAGATGCATGTTAAGGTCAATCAGCATAGTCCATTCGCGTGAGTAAGTATCCTCAAAAAAATCGCAGTAATCACGCCAATAAGGAGCCTTACAATAACTACGCTGCAACGTTAACCAATGACGCCTTGCCCATTGCGATTGCTCTTTATTGGCAATTTTAATTTCATTGATTAACAATGGTTTGTTAGCATGTTCTACTGGAACGCTAAGCCATTTTACGCCATTGGCCATCATAATCTTATTTCGGTTGGTAAATCCTTCGCGCTCAAATTGCACGTTGTCTAAAATTACGAAAAGGTCAGAACGTCGTATTTTATCGAAAAAGCCAAGCCAGGGCAAATAGTTTGGTTGATGACCTGCCATGATCAATTTTATTCCCTATCCGCTTCTTTATAGAGTTCTATTTGTCTATGTATCTTATTACTTCAAAAGCTTCAGCTGCGCGAAGGCCTACTTGGCTTCCTCTGAAAGAGGCTAGATTAACCATTGATTCATAAGCAATATACCTTTTTGATTTTTGCGACTCATGACATTTTAGCGCTTCCCACTTAAATTTAACATAATCTGATATGTCTACAAAATAGGTTGGAGAAAAATGACTCATGACTCTAGGAGTCTCAAAGGCAAGAAATTTGGATATATTTCTAAATGCAGATAAAGATAGCCAAGCTACTTGGCGATGGTCTTGGTGAGAATCGTGGGTTGTATGAGTCAAAACTGTGTCTGGTTGGTATTTATCATAAATGTCCTCTAAAAATTTAATTGCATCATGCGAACTGGGGATTTCGGTATCTTTGAAATCCCCAAAAAAAACATCATTTACGCCCAGAATCGATAGGGCTTTTTTGCTTTCAGACATTCTTGTATGGGGATCTCCGCTTTTTTCCCCTTTTGTCAAATAGACTGCAATCACCCTTTTTCCTGCTGCTGAAACCGCGTTTATTGTTCCTCCGCATCCCAATTCAACATCGTCAGGGTGTGCTCCCACTGCAATCAAGGTATTGGATCTTAAGACCACCACTTAACACCTCAGAATATTTTCACTCCAAAGTTAATATATGATACTCCATATTCCGTAATATCCTTCTTTTGTTCTGGAACAGTAAGGTTTGTGATATAGCGCGAGTTGAAATCAAGCGCGTTTCTGCTCTCAACAGCAAGGAAGTTAAGATGCTAGGAGAAAATTAACTTAGAAAGAAGGCTTTGAAATTCGTTTTGTTTCACACGTTGAGTTGTGGATAATGCCCCGCGAGAAAGAGTGTCTCTCAGGTTCTCGTCTGAAAGCACGCGTATTATGGCATCTGCAAGACTCTGAACATCCCTGGGTTCAACCAGTAAACCGTTATATCCGTCGACTACCACGTCAGATATTCCGCCTATTTTGGAACCTATCACGGGCACTCCACATGCCATTGCTTCTAATATTACTACCGGCAGCCCTTCGGATATTGATGGAAGGACAAAAACATCCGAAGCCGCCATGTACCGTGGTATTTCCTCATAAGGCGAGAATTCTTCAATAATCTTAAAGTGATCCTGCATATTGTAATCATTAATTAGATTTAGAAATTCTATTCTGTATTCTGGTTCAGATGCGTACGCGCGCACCACAAACCTCACATTGGGAACTTTTTTTACGACGGCTTGAGAAGCTTCAACAAGATATTGAAGCCCTTTTTGAGGGGCCATTCTACATACTGTCAATACCACTGGACCATCAGGGTTAAACGTCCTTTTCAGTTCGCTTGGAACGTGCGGATTGAATATGTCGGAAATTTTGTATTTGTAAACGAGTACCTTCTCAGAGGGCACAGAATAAACTTCAACAAGTTCCTTCCTAATGCTCTCACTTATTGACAGGATAACAAAGGATTCGTGAAAAGAAGCCCTTAGCAGTTCCTTTAACAAACTTCTTATAGTGACAGGCATCTCTGACAAAGAATACCAGATGTCTTGCACGAGTACGGGAATAAATTTGGCTCTATTGAGAAAACTAGCAATAGCCATGGGGATTTCGTTAATTCCGCCCATGCCAATGATAACTGATGGTCTCAATAATAAGGGCAACGAAAAGTTCAAAGATAAAGAAAACAAATACCTAAATTTATTTCCTGAACCAAGATTATAAATTAAAGTCTTTCCGAATCTAAAATGCTCAAAAGTACTCCCATGACCAATTAGCATAAACTCATGCTCCGGATTTTGAGAAATTAAGTTTCGGATGGCAGCATACTCTGGATGTTTCGATTTATAGAAACTTTCGTAATCCCAAGCTGCAGATTTAATAATCATAATTTTCAAGATACATTCCTTGATTATTTCGATTATATTTTCTTGAGTAACAATTTTTCAAGATTATAATATCGCACGCGCTAAGAAATAAAAAGGCGAATTAATAGATTTAACATAGGCGTTATAAATAAAAGAGATTTAGTCCACTAAATGTCGATTAAAAGCTACAATTAGTTGAGAAAAGCTTATTTTTAGATCATTCGATCTATAACTGCATGCTGCCTTTGTATAGCATTTGCGTCACAAATTTCAATACGGAAGATAGTGTAAGGCAATCTCTTGAAAGTATACTTTCTCAAGTTGATGAGCGGTTTGAGATAGTGGTTGTCGACAATTGCAGCAACGATGCTTCACTGGACATTCTCAAGGGTTACGATGGAAAACTAATCAAGTTGATTATTAAAAGTTGCAGTAGAGGAGTGGGAAGACAAATAGCTTTTGAAAACTCAAGTGGAAAATACATAATTGGTCAAATGGACATGGATGATGTTTTCAAACCTTACTTAAACAAGCTGTTGCAAATATATCATGCCAATTTTGAAGGGCAGATGCTCGTTACATCCGATGTTATTATGATAGCTCCTAGAGAACTAGTCCATAGGATTGGAGGATACAAAGATCTGAACTATTTAGAAGACCATGAATTATATTCAAGAGCTGCGCAAATCTCACTTTTCAGATTTTTAAATTTTAAAATTAAGGATCACGAAATAAAAAAAAAGAAAATAGATCGTCGAGTCAAACGTATTCTTGAGCAAGAATATTCTATGTTTCGCGATAGTTTTAGAATAGGTCTTGGGGCTCTTTTTGTTTTTGGAACATTTTTTAAGGTAACAAACATAAGGAAAAAACCGTCTGCCTTTTTGATTGGTTCAATAGTTTTCCCTTGGGCATTTATTACTCATTGGTCCTATAAGCAATTTCATAACAATTTTATCAAAACTTTTGATGAGAAAAAGTATGAAGTAAAAATCAATGAACTTCAAAACAAAAATTTTATAAAAGATCTTTCAATTATAAATAAATAGTAGTTGCAATAGTGAATTTGTAAGACAACTGTTTCGTTATGGGCCTAAACCGTCTACTGTGTAAACTATAATAAATTTAATCTAGTCCAATCATCTGCTTATAGCTATTGGCTTTAAATAAACTACAACAGCCTGATAAAGCGGAAAAAATATTAAAAACCTGTTTAATAGGTAAAGTGAAGCTATCTTTTAGGTCTTCAATAACATTCAAACTGTTCTAGTGCACCAAAGCTCGCTCTTTAATTTTTGTTGAATTGGTTAATCGGAATATTAGTTGTGACCGTAACCGTCTATATGAGCTTGAATAAACCCAAAAGTCACAGCGATACTTATAAAGAAAGAGTATAGTGGAATAAGAAACACTTTCTTTTTATTTAATTTGCTATAAATTTTACAAGAGTCCTTTACTCCGCCCAATAAGGCGATAGGTGGATAATATGCCAATAGCAAACTCCGATCCTTGAATTTATGATAAAGGAAATGATTTCCACAACCGTACCCGAAGTGGCTTTTCCATAAAGCTTTCACTGTTCTCGGCGGATCTTTCTGATTGACCCTTGCTGAACTATTACTAGCTAAAGTCCACCCCGCTTCCCGTATCCTGCGTGAAACGTCGAGATCTTCTCCAGCTCCCTTGATTCTATTGTCAAACCCGTGTATCTTTTTTATAGCTTTAAGTCGGAAAATAGCGCCGCCTGTACCAATTTGTTTCAACGATTTTGTAGATGCTGAATCTTCGAAGCCAAGTATACCAATTAAGCTTTCGTTTGAATGTGCAATATGCATGCCCTTAGCTGCACCTACGTTTGGGTTTTCATCCATAAACTTTACTTGATTTTTTACATAATCCGTTGTTAGCACAAGATCGTCGTCAACCCACAATAAATAGTCGCCTTCAGCATTGTCTACTGCGATTTGCCTAGCAGCTCCAAGCCCTTCACCTTTACTACGAATAACAAAAGTCTTAATATCAGTTTTTTGAGCAAACTCCATCGCAAGTGACAAAGTATTATCACTACTACAATCATCAACGATTACTAGTTTTAATAGTTCATGAGGATAATCTTGAATAGAAATACTATCGAAAGCTGTCTTCACAACTCTCGCACCATTCTTAACGCATAATCCAATTGTTACCCTTGCGTTCATTTCAATCATACTCAAGCCATTAGATATAATAGTGAATTTTTGAACGCTGCCATTTTGCCGTGCGCCCATGCTTTTCAATTCTTAATCCTGATGCATAATCTTGGCATATTTAACCTGATCCTGTGCCGCTCCATATCGCGCTGTTGCCATTTGAATAGATTAAGTTGCTTTCATTAAGAGAAGAGGAAATTTCGGAAGTATTGAAGTACCCTGTTAAAGTAGGTATTATGCCTTTTGCGACATTCACGTTGTCCAGGTATACGAATTGACCTTGCTCTGGTGAAGTTACGTTTGTTAAAGGCTGTATCAGATTTTCTGGTATTAGGGCACGACTTACTAATACATGAACGGCCGACGATGCATCAGCGTAGACAATTGATGAATCACCTGCATATTTTGATAGCCAATCTGCGCTAAATGCCTCTTGTTCTTGAATATAAGCCCAAGAGAATGTAGTCTCAATTTGAGGATTGTTCGATGTTTCCATTATATGGTATTCAAATTCAAATGTTGGAGAGCGAATTGCTCCTTCTGTCACGTAATTTATGAATCCTACCTGTGAAAGGAAGTAAGCGCTCAAGAGAACGGCAACAAGCAATAGCGCCGTTTTCCCGTGTTTGTTCAGAAAGGCAATATTGTTTTTTTGGTTTTTATTTCTTTTTCTTAATGTACTTTGGATTATCTTTAGAAGACTCAAGGCTCCTATGGCGACACATGGTGACAAGAACAATAAAGATATGCCATAAAGCCTTGTGAAATTTAAGGTTGACGCAACACTAGGAAGCAAAAAGGAAACTGCTAAGAGGATTGCAGAAAAAATTGTTATCCATTTATACTTATCAGAAATTTCCATTCTTTTTGAGAATAATATGACTATAAGAATACCTATTACTAATGAAAGAGTTACAGCACCTTCGAGTATTAAATTAATCCAACTTGCGGCAGTAAAAACCGTTGGAATAGCGTATGCAGAACTAACGCTCCCAGCGGCGGCCACATGAGAGCTAGTAAAATCGGCAATTACCCTATTAACTGTATTTATAATCACGTCTAAAGTCGAACCTGGACTAAACGCTTCCCATAAAAATGTTGCACCGAAAATAGCCAGGAGTGTTGAAGCATTGAACACGTTGTCAAATTTGGGCTTTATACTCGATAATATGACAACTAAGGCGACGAAAATTACGTAAATAACTGCAAGAGAATAATGCGAAACAGCTATTGAAGCCCCGAAAATTATAAGCAGAATTCTCTTTTCTTTAATAGGTAATGTCTTATCTAACCAAATCAATATGGAGAGCATCAGAAAGAGCTCTCCAACAATTTGCCTGTTAACACTTATTGACTCTCCAAAAAAAGCATTGACACTAAAAATAAAGACGAACGCCGACAGCAATCCGATCAATTTACCAGTCTCGTTTTTATATATTCCATATAGAGTTATAGGTACTAAAGAAAAGATGAAGGAATACAAAATCGTGAAAAGTATTTCGTTTTTAAGATTCATCAGAACAGAATAGACGTTCGGCAACACGGTAACTGATAACACAGAGTTAAAAGCAAGTGCATTCTCAGGGTTCGTAACAGTATTAATAGGACCCCAATAGCCTCTGATCTGGGCAACCTTAAAAACGTAATATTCAAAGCTAGCATCGTCGCCGATGATATATTTCGACATCAGCAAATTTAGGAGAAGAATAGATATAGAAATCGAAAAAATCAGAAACGGGTAATAATCGCTGGGAACAAGTTTGTTGGAGGCAAATGTCAGTATACACAAAACGGCTATAGTAAGGCACAAAATTATCATTATTGGAATATTAACATACAACGCACCAACAATGCTAAATACGGGAAGAATAAGTAGCACAAGAGTCAATGGCAAATGACTTCTTATTCTTTTGCTCACTCCATCTAAAGAAACAAAATTTATTGAAAAATCGCGTCTATAACTTATAAAAAAAACGATTAATGTGAAAGTTGACATTGCAGCCGTTAAAGGAATGATCGACAGAGGCTGCGAAAACCTAAGAATGATATACAGCTCGTTAACTAAGAACCCAACAAACATTGAAGCAGCCAAACTCAAACCTACCGATATCAAAAAAGTGTTCAGAAGGGTAAGTTCTTTCAGTTTGAATGCCTTAAGAATAACAAAGCCAGGCGCAAATGACAAGTAAGCGAATACTATGACATCTCTAAAAATAGGAATGTTTAGCAGAATTGCAGCGACCAGTAACAAAGTCATAACTGGTACAATCAAAGCGTTTTTTCTCGTGTTTAAATCAACCCTTGTGCAGATTATCCTTGTTACGTTTGTAGGTTCATCATCTTAAAATTTTCTTGCGGTTCTTTGTAGGCTAGAATTATAGGCTTACTCTCTCTGTTATGCTGCAAAGCGCGCGTGGTTGTTCCTAAATTGGTCAAAATTGGTTATAATTCTGTTTTTTGCTCCTTATCTTACTTATGTTGACCATTCACAGTTCATGTTTTGAAACGTGATCCAAAAGCAGAAAGCGGATTTAAAACCATTTTTCACCATTTTATGAAGAACAGTAGCGCGCTAACCGTTTAAGATGCTATTGCAAAAATGTTATGGCTGAAGCCCACTTCGCCCAGAAACGCAGTGAAAAACTCTATGTTTGCCATCTTTGAGCGTAGCCAAAACGCGTTCATCAATGAAGCCCATTACAGGTTTAAACAAGCAAAAACGGACATATAACCATTTTTAACCATTTATTTAACTCTCCGCGAGCTAAGGAGAAGGTAAAAGTCAAGGAATGCTTGTTGTAGATATTACGTAAGCAAAGTTGTCTTGGTTCATTGTCAACTTGTATGTGCCAGATGTTAAAGTCACGTTTGAGCCTTCAATATTTAGAGTGTAGCCTGATGTTGGAGACACGGTTATTACGGGTTGAGCGCCGCTTGAGTAGACATGAGTTCCCTGTGCTGGAGTAACTGTAACAGTTGAGTATGGGTCATTTAGTGTTAGGCTGTAGGTGCTAGAGGATGATGGGTTTGTGATTGTACCTGTTCCATCATTAGTAATTTGGGTTGTACAATTAGTAAGGGTGTTTCCGTTTATTTTGTTATCCGTGCAACCTGAATCAGCAATGTAGATGCCGTAGTGTGCTTGAGCATTGTTTCCTTCAATTAAATTATAATTAGCTCCAACATTCTCAAAAGTTGCAAGATATATTCCGTAAACGTAAGTGTCTGATGTCGGAATTGTCATTGTGTTATCGCAGATTGAACAGTTTGATGCACCATTGTCAACAATGCCATAGGCTGTACCAGCACTACCTGTAGGACTGCCTATCGTATTGTAACTTATTATGATATTTGGACTTAAATAACTTTCATAACCCATGACAAGTATTGCATCATTTCCACCCGAAGCAGACCAACCAGTAATTGTATTTTGGGTAATAACATCATAACCACTAGTCCAAACGTTTATACCTTGAGCAGAACCAGAGATGTGATTACCGATTATCAAATTATCATATGGATTAGCCACATCATCACCATCACATATTCCGTTGGACGGACAATTAATTATCGTGTTATTTTCAACAAGACATTGGTATCCGCCTTCGAGCGCAATTCCGTAATGAGAGCCCGTGCCAGCACCAGCCCAGCCGTCAGTTCCATTGATATTGTAGATGTAATTATCAAGTATCGTAACACTGGTTCCCCCATAACAAGAAATTCCAACGTCACTACAATTATAAATGGTGTTTCCAATTGCATAATCGCCTGAAATACGGGTATCATCGAAGCAAATGCCATTCCAATAACAATCATAAACGGTACAATCAGTTATTCCGCAAGGAGTGACCACATCTTGGTAGTTAGAGCCATCACTCCAGCCATAGTTTCGGCAATTGTACAATGTTGAATGAGTAACCACAGTATTGTTACAATCGTAAACCAAAATACCATCAGTGGTTTGCCCTACTGGTTCATTGGCAGCATTACCGTTGATTGTAGCCCCAGTAATCAGAACATTGTTGCAGTACCAGAATGACCACACTGAATAAGCACCCATATTATTAACTATGGTCAGTATAGCGCCAGATTGAAAATTTATATTAACATTATTCAGGTAAGCGGCAATGAACCCTGAATAACAGTCACCATATAAGCCACCATAAATACCAGTTGAGGGATGCTGTAAAGTCCCAATGTAAGTTCCAGGGTCAACAGTTATATTTCCACCTGAAGCAACATATGTAAACGCATCATCCCATGCCGTGTCCACACTTGTTCCAGAATAAACCGTTGAGCCCGTACTGCTTGTCACGGTTACGGTGCTTCCACTTATGCTAATCGTACAATCGTGCGTGCTCGTGCTCCCACCAGATGAAATGGTTCCAGAACTTGTCAATGTTACACTCGCACTAAGTGAAGCACTCGAGACTAAAGGACCCACCAATAACAGCATTATTGTAAGCGTTATAAGAACGCAAATGCGAGTTTTTCTCATTATCTCTTCTCATCGTGTGTTATATCTACTACTTACCTAGTCGATAGAAACTATAAATCTCAGTTAATTATTAAATGTTTGTTTATTCTTGTTCAACAAAATTTCGTGTTCAACACATATACTCTATAGTAATAAATCATACTCAACATATTAAAAAACTGTTTAATCAAAAAATGTCATTCGACAGAAGTAATGTTCAACTTCTTCGGCAACCTTTTTCCAAGTATACTGGTCTTTAACTATTTTTCTACCGGTTTTTCCCCACTCGTCAAGTTTGGCTTTATTAATGTATGAATATTCAATTGATTTAGCTATTTCTGAAGGATCGGTGGACTCAAGGTATATACAACATTTTTTGTCCCCTGCTACTGTCCTGTGTGCAGGTATATCGGTTGCTAATACTACTTTTTCCATCGCCAAGTATTCCAGAAGTTTCAGTGGAGACTGAAATTTCCAATAAGAAACGTTTGGGAGCGGAACAATGCAGACGTCGCTTAACCCAATAAATTTTGGGACTTCATTATATGGAACGGGATGATGAATAATTACATTATTCTCAAGTTTTTTTTGGGTAATCAAGCTTTCTAAGACAGAGATTATCGGGCCTGCCCCGAGGAGAAAGAAAGTAACTTCAGGATATTTTTGCTTTACTATTTGTATTGCATCCACAGTTTCAGTTAACCCTCTGGAAGCCGAAAGAACTCCGTGATAGAAAACAACAAATTTGTCGGTCAAACCAAGCTCTTTTCTCAGTTCTGTGCTTTCTATCAGAGAACTTTGGGGATTAAACAGATTTATTGGTACGCCGTTCGTCCAGATGTCTACGTATTGTTGATCGATGTTAAATTTTCGGCACACTTCTGATTTCATCATTGGGGTGACACTTACTATGCCATTAAACATCATCTTTGCTATTACTACTGAAATGTCGAACCAGAATTCAGCTAGTTTCGCACTAAACCCTTTAACCTCAACGGGAGTGCTTTTAACATCTAAGACGAACTTCGTCCGTGAAAATCGTGAAAAAAAAAGGGTAGGAATCGAGCCCATAACTGATATGCTTGGATCCATCAATATTAAATCAGGTTTTGAAACTAGAACGTAAAAAGGTAGGAATAAAAAGATAAAACCAGTATAAAGTACATGTGAAACTAAAGGTGCGCTTCTAATTGGAACAGAGATAATTTTTGTACGCGAATTTTTTATTTTAAAGTAATGCCGTGAAATAGTAGCGACCAAGGCGGTGTCATGCCCTTTGTCAGCAAGCGCTTTCAAGATTTCCAATTCCCGCGTTTTATGCAGGTCTGTGTCAAGGTTTAGGTAGCTGACCCAACTTACTCTAAATTTTTTGCAGGACATTTGCTCGAACCTTTTATTGCGGTAGCATAAAAAGCTGTTAATGATATCTCCGTTTTTATGATCATTTTATTTTAGCTACGCCTTTTTAGCATGCACAATTTGACCTGACGCTGCAAATTCCGCCTCAAGCCTTTCATTTCATTAGGAATTGTTTGTGCTATAAGCAAAGATGTATTCAAATCACAACGATTTTGCAAATCTTTCATATTTTATAATAATCATAGTTTTTTGTTCAAGGTTTTGCTTTGGGGATCTGACAATTTTAAAAGGATAATTAATTGGCCACCCTCTTGTAAAGTTCGTAGTAAGCCATCGCTGTTTTTTCAATACTGTAGTTTTGGCGTGCGAAACTGCGTATCTGCATTTCAAATTGTGAAGCGGAGCCTCTGTCATAAAATTCTTTAATTTTAAGTGCCATATCTTGAATATTGTCGCATAATATGCCATATTTACCATTTTCTGTAAACTCACGAGCGTAAGGAAGATTGAACATAACAGGTACTTTGCCCAAACACATACTCTCGAGGAGCACCATTGGCGCTGCTTCAAAAGGGCTCGGTATCAAAACACACATTGCATTCATCATTTCAAGTAAGAAGTCAGGCCTACTACTGAATTGTCTAAGTATAACATTGCTTAAACCATACATATCCTTTCTCTGAATAATTCTCTTATCCAAGGGGCCAGATCCATAAATTACGATTTTGAGATCGAGATGATATTTTCTCTCCAAAAGATAGGCCAGATCTAAGAGACGCATTACACCCTTGCTCCAAAAAAGCCGTCCTCCAAAAAGCAAAAATGGTTTATCAGTAGCTCGACCCTCAGCAAATGAGTTTAAGCTTAACTCGTCAAGATGTTTCAAGTCTACGCCATTATGTATAAATTCAAAAGTGCCGTCTTTAACATTCATTTCATCACTCAGTTGGTTCATAAGAGATGATGATACAGCAACTCTCGCACTTGCATTTTCATATTCCAAACGGTAACCGTATTCCCAAAAGGGATACCCTATTACACCATTGAAAAAGTCTCCAAAAGTCCCACCCTTACCGATAGAATCGACACTCAGGACTTTATTTTTCAAAGGGCTTGTATGAAAAGTAACAATGAATGGAGCGATTTTCTTAAGTGAAATCATAGCGGGAAAAGATACTCCAGATTGCCCATGTATGATGTCAGGTTTTATACGTTCAAGTATTTTTTTCAGTTTGGTGTTGTTAACAACTTGGAAAGCTGTGTGCCTGGGTGGTAAATTGGGATATTGAAGCCTAATCGTTGTTATTTTGTCTTGGCTGTTATCTAAAATGGAAGACTGCTCGCTTTTCCAAGGCACAGGTCTTCCAGAAATAACGGTTACATCTACGCCCATATTTGCTAACCCATGTGCGAGCTCTTTCACAAAGATACCTACTCCTCCGAACAAAAAAGGCGGATATTCATGTATGAATAATACAACTCGCATTTTTTCACGCGTGCCCTTGTAATTGTAATTTGAATGGAAATTGCCAGAGCAGCATCGAGTCAATCTTTGTAATAGTAATCTTTCTTGTCATATCGACCTTTGTGTCCATTTGGGCAAGGATGGCAATTGCCTCGAAGATCTAAAGTCCTAAAAATCTGTTTATCACACCGTATCGCTGACCAAAACTCGATTCCGCATGTCTTACATTTTACATAAAGCATCGGTTGATTTGAAGACATTTTCCATCTCTCACAGCGTACTTATTTGATATCATGGCAACAGAATCATAGGGCCTAAATATGGAATAAGTTGGCTCATTTTCAGATTTGTGTACATGAACTAATAGTAATTTCTTAATAAATTGATATCAACTTTTGAAGTATCTGATTGGTTTTGCAGGTACACCAACAGCAAGACAGTTTGGAGGAATATTTTTAGTCACAACAGCACCAGCGCCAATAACGCTGTTTTCACCTATCGTTACTCCAGGGAGAATAACAACATGAATACCTATTCTTGCGCCCTTCTTGACTATTACTGGACAAAACCCTTCTTTTTCATAGCCGTACATTATAAATGAATGTGAAAGGATTTGGATGTGACCTGCCAGAAGAACATCATCTTCGATATTTATTAGGTTTCTGAAATTGATATCTAACCATATGTTGGTACCGAATTCAAGCACCTTGCCTATTCGGATTCCAGCTTTGCGATACATTGCAATACGCACACTTCGTGATGGCGCGTACATGCCGAAGAAACGCATTAATTGAGCCGAAATCTGCGACATTTTTACTAACCTGTTTCCTTGGGGAATATTTTGTTCTAATAGGCTTTATTAATCTGTTTCATTCCAGATACTCCGCCCTTAGGCATGACTGATAAACCGGGAAGCGCACGCCCTACGTAATTGACATAAATGCGCAACTTCTTTCATGTGCAAGCAATCAACCAGGTGTTGTTTGCCTATTTGTCCAAGAGGATAAAACCAACTTTGATCGAGTGCCATCACATCAATCAGATCAAATTTTTCTCTTTTAACGCGCTCTCCGTTATGAGAGTTCGCGATTCTTGGACTGTTTTCCAGAGTTTGAATTTTTTTCTTGTGAAGAAAGAACCTAATGCAAGTAATAGGATGAAGTTGTTTAGAAACGCTTCAACAACAGTTGTTCTTATCTTCTCAACTAAGAGCGTTGGACAAAATATCAGCAGCAAGGCCAGCAATAGCAGAGGATACTGGATGAAAACGAAAATTGAAACTACTGCTAATGCGACGAGAATTAGCGGATTAAATATAAGAAGAACAATTTCTGGAATCGCTATTCGCTTGGGAAGTACAAGTTTTCTTTGGAGTAAAAAATTCAAGCATTTAGCTTCCAGTTGCTGCAGGTGGCTTGCTCGCCTAACTTTCAAGGTTATTTTGTTCTTCCACAATGTTGGGAAGGGTGTATAGAACGCTATTTCAGGTATTAAGAGCGTTCGGCTGTTTCTCTGTACCAAGTTCAACGCGGTTCCTGAGTCATCTACATCATGGTCAAATTCGTCGAGAAGGCTGCGTTTGTAAGCTGCGAATCCGCCGTAAAAGAATATCGTAGAATGAACTTTTGATTCACCAACATGGATGGACTGCACACTATCATCGTAGAATTGTTCGCCCCGAGTAACCCACGAATCTTGAGGATTAAGAAGTAATTCTCTTGCAGTAATTGCGCTGACCGATGAATCAGACAAATACGGCAAAGCCCTCAGAAGAATATCTGGGGACCAGAAGCAATCTGCATCAGAAACCACTACGACGTCGGCACTTACAGATTTCAAGGCAAGGTTCAAACAGTTAGTTTTCCCCAAATGCGTTTGACTGTCAAATACGCTTATCTTCAGCCCTTGGTTGGAAGCAACGTATCTACGGACTTCTTCTAAAGTGTTATCTGTTGAGGCGTCATTTACGATGATTGCTTCAATTTTTTGGGGTGAATAATTGATTTTGCTTAAATTTTTCAGTTTGAGTTGAATCGTCTTCTCTTCGTTATGTACAGGTACTAAAATGGCAACTGAAGGCTGATATTCTTCATCAATTTTGAGGTTCCACGTTTTTTTGGCCATCTTTTTCATGTAAAGATAGTATGCTCCGGAGAAGCCCACAAAGAATATGGCGATGGACAACCAGATTAGTATTAGCAAATTTGCCCGCAGCCTATTTACTCAGTTCTATTGCTCTCAAAGAAAAGATCTGCATGATTCTCATACTGTCATGTTTAAGAATAGACTTACGAAACGGTCATTATATTGAAAGCTGCCGATGGTGCTATTGTAAATCCAAAGTTCGAAGAACAAATTTCCCACAAACTCGTTTTTTTCCGAGTCCCATGACGCTGAATTTCCTTTAAGGTTCAGGGTCACACCGTTAAGTATCAAATCATTAAAGTTGACTAAAGAAAGATTATTATCATAGGTGTAATTGAACGAAAAATTCAGAGGTTGCTCCCAAATTCCTTTGTTTGCAACAAAGACCGTAATATTGTACAATGAGGGCAAGCTACTTGGGGTGAATTTGAAACTGTCAGCAGCCGGCTGGGTTTCATTGCGGAACTTCACTTCAACCAGGTAGTAGGCAAAGTTACCCAGATTATTCCCCACTCCCAATGTCACGTTGTAGTTTTTATTTTGTGTAATATTAAATGGGTAATTCTGTGCACTCTGCTGTGAACTTAGAAGCCAAAGTTCGGTGAAAGAGTCTGTTTGAGGGAAAACTAGAAGTCTCTGTAAAGCAGGCGAAGCTACAAGTAATGCTAAAACCGCAATGGACACGATAAGAATGGCTTTTACCTTCAGAAGATTCATTTCTGCACATCCACATTAATTTGCGTACTTTCTTTTTAATAGAAACCAAATCACGTAGCCAGCAACCACGGCGAGTAAAGCATCAACAATGGATCCGACAAAAATAACTAAGCTTTGACTTTGTTGCTGCTCTCCACTTGCTTTTAGAGCATTTGCTTCAGAGACAAAGTTGCTGAGGGCACTTTTACACTGATTCGCGTAATTGACCGCTGAATTGTAATCGCCATTGGAATAAGCCAATTCCGCATTTGACAATGACCAACCCGCATCGTTAAGAGTAACCTGCAATACAGTGACATTGGCACCCGTGCCTCCAGCTGCTTTAGCAGCGTTGTAGCAGTTGAAAAGCAGGTTCTGAGCTGAAGCGACTGCTGACGCCGCATCTGTCTGAGAAGCAGTAGGAGCAGCGAATGCAGAGGCAACTGTGGGAACTAAGATAAGAAAGCATAGAACCAGTAATGTTGCGAACTGGAAGCTTTTCAGGTGGACAATTCTCAAATTTTTTCATCCCGCCGAAACAAAAAAGACGCATGAAGCATGTGACCATTTTGATGTAGTGTGCTACTTATGGGGGGCCACCTTTTATTGTTCATAAGTCGCTCTAACACTACTCAAAGCTTTTGGTGAGTTCTTTTAGTAACGTTTTCGAATAATGTAACGGTATTCTCCATTCTTAGAATTGTGTCTTGAAGAGCGGAAATAATTCATGTGCTTGCTGTTCCGTAGATACACCCACAACCGCACCTTTCAAGTTCCCAAGATTAGCTATGTAGTCAAGCGCCTCAGAAGGCTTGAAGTACCCTGCCGCCAACACGCTAATAGCCAGCACGGTTGGACTGCGAAGACTTTGCAGGGTTTTTTCACATTCTTCTTTTGAAGGATTCATCTGAAAACCAGCTTTGTTGAAAGGAGTAACAATCAGTGTTTCATCCAAGTTAATGTTCCATTCGTTAAATTTTCTCACAAGATAAGGAAAATTCCTAGTGTTAAACCCAGGTGTTATTCCTCTTTTAGAGAGGTAACTTATGAAGGATCTGAAAAGCCAATCTAAGTCAAGAGCCAGACCCATATCACCTATTACTTCATTGAGCAAAACAGAAACCAAGTTTGCTTGTTTGCCGGCTGAGGATTTTATTCTTGACAGTTCATAAGCAAGGTAAGTATTCACGAAACCTTCGGGATCAACTCTGACAACAGACCAAAACCCTTCCAAAACTGCTCTAATATCACCCGATAACGCCACTTGCTTCGCGAACCTCTTCACCAGACCAGGTGTTCCAGTCTGAGTAGCAATTCTCACATACTCGAAAGCGTATGGCACCATGGGATAAAGGTTTATTTGGTCAATGCTTTTTCTTTCACGCAATGTCTGGAGAATCGATAGGGTGCGCTCACTCACTGAAAATGAGAAACCGTCTGCACCATTATTGACAGAGGCCAAGACAACATCCGCTGCCTGATCCGCCTGTGAAACATCGGCCTCATCTCTACTTCTGGCTCGTTCTTGTGAGAGATGACTGATCCCCTGAAAGGGATTGTCACCAACGATTAACAACTTGCGCGTTTCATCATTCATACTAAGCAATCCCTTTTCTCACTTCGTCAATAATGTAGTCAACTTTTGAAGCAGCATCAAAATTAGGTTCACACTTTCGGTTTTCTTTTAACGAATTCACAAATTCTTGGTCCTCTCTGAAATATTCGGTTTCCCCCAATGCGAAACACACATTGTCCTTGAGATCGTGTCTATACCAGATTTCTTGAGTCCCGTCTCCTAGGGTTAAACGTAGTCGATCATCATTCACATCAATTTTTCCTTTTGGGCATTCAATGAAACAACCGAATTCAGGCATTCTATAATTGGGGACACATTGGGATACGTCAAATTGACCGCCCATTCCAACAGAATTCATTACTTTGAAAGACACTGAAGTTTCACAGTCCATTCCAGTCTTTGTACAAGACGTGATATCGCGAACCTCGAAGTCTCCAAGCAGCCATAGCGTCAAATCTATTATATGACAGCCGATATCTCTAATTGCGCCACCACGTGGTGCAGAAGATTTTGACTCTTTTGTGAGACCTAGAAAATCGGATGAAAATGCATATGCTTTGAAAGATTGTGGCTCGCCCAGGTTTCCTTGCATCAACAATTGCTTTGCTTTTCCAAAAACAACAGAGTACCGTTTCATGTATCCAACCATGGTCAAGCCGCCGACTTTTTTGGCGAGTTCACATAATTCTCTAGATTGATTGTAGTTTGAAGAAAGTGTCTTTTCAACGAAAATGTTCCGAGAAATCCCTTTTGCAAACAATTCCTTAATAATAGGATAATGCGACGAAATGGGCGTTGTCACATAAACAGCATCAAGATCCATCCCGGAAAACTTCGTGAGATCATTTACCACACTAATATCTCTTTTAGAAAACACTTTCTTGAAAAGCATATTCATCAAAGCGCTTTTGTCACACAAGGCAACTACCTGAATTTCAGGGCGCACATTCAATAGACTAGCATGCAACAAACCCATCTTCCCTAATCCAACTACACCTACTTTCAGTTTTTTATCAACAGTTTCCATAATTCAACAACGCTCTTCAATTCAAAATGATTCCATAATGCTGAAAATATAAATTCATTAATTCCAAAACAGAGAATCCATAACAGAGTTCTTATAAGATTTAATTGAAAAACAACAAGAAGGCCATCATAAAAATCGCAATAGATTGATTATTGTAAATCCACAATTTAAACAGAAGCTGAGCAGCGCTATTTGAATTTACATAAATCAATCTTTTATGGATGCATCAAGTATAGTCTTGAGGATTTTGAACCCATCGCTAAAAGCATTAAGGTTTGATTTTCCATTTTTCCTCATGTACTCAACGCTTGGAACTTCTGAAATTTTAAGTCCCAACTTCTTTGCCTTTATGAAAATCTCAGTTTCTATTTCAAAGTTATTGGACTCCAAAAGCGGAGCCAACTTTTGAATCGCCTTCTTGTTGAAAGCAACAAAACCATAGCATAAGTCAGTATATTTTGCGCCGAATAAAATATTTACGGCAAAAGCCATCAGAGCATTGCCAAATCTGCGAGTAGCGGTCATGTCATAAGTCCCGCCACCATCAATAAAACGGGAACCCTTAACCACATCAGCCCCCTTGCGCAAAGCTTCAACGAAACGTGGCACTTCCTCAGGGGACATAGACCCGTCTGCATCCATCAAGACCAAGGCATCTGAATTCAAATAACTGTTGTTTAGAACCTGTCTGATAGCTTGACCTTTGCCATGCCCGTCTTGCAAAATAATCTTTGCTCCATTCTGAGCAGCTACCTTTAGGGTGCCATCTTCTGATAAGCCATCAATTACCAAGATATTACTATAACCGATGTTTTTTAATCGGTAAAGCACATCCCCAATGTTTTTCTCTTCATTAAAAGCAGGAATGACAACGGCCACTTTGAAATTCAAACGCTGAGCAGCTTTGAAACACATGGAGACTTTTGCCGACAAAGCTTCAGAATTGGAATGCTTAACTACCATTTTTCATCAGCTCCAAAAACAGCTATGAAATTTCCACAAACAAAATATTCAAACTTCGCAAAAGAGTAGAGTCGATATGACGACAGCGAACAAATTGCTGGAATGGTGACAGCTGACTCCATTCTGATTTCATTGAGCCCTGGTCCATCTTCCCCATTCAACGCTGCTATGATAACCTGCATCGAAGGGGTACCCTCATGCCCTTCTCCTTCTCCCACTTGCATCAACTCACTTTTCAGCGGTAACTTATTAGCTTTAACTCTTATTAAAGACAGTATGAAAAAAAAGGAAATATATCAAAATTTCCAGTATATTTCCAGTATATCTATAGTCAACCTTAACTTCTGTCTGCATCTATAATGACTAACATAACTGACATAATTGACCTCTAATCCCATCTTCACGCATTAAAGCCCTCTTCCCCCATTTACAACCAAGTTTTACTTACGCCCGGATTTCAAGCCGCCAAAACAGCCACAATTCAGAGGCGATCTCGATTCCTATCCAACGAAACACCCACAACAAATTCCGAAATAAAACCAGAGAAGCCAAAGCCCCCACCATCAAGCCAAACTTGGAGTTAACGCTAACAAATCCCTTCCTGACAGAAGTAGACATGAAACAAAGGAACAGCTAACTAAACTTTAAGATACTCTTCTCCTCTCCTTTCCTGTCCAGATAAGTAGCACAACTTTCCATCCAACATCATTTAAATATTGCGTAAAAAAATCCATTATAATATAAAGTAAGCAACCATAAAACCCATAATGAAGCCTCAACACCATCTCTCTCCATATGCCTTTTCCCCTTAAACAAGCAAAAAAACATATAAGCCATATTTCCCAAACCATAACATATCAGATATCAGAAACCAAAAAGATTTTCACAGTCTACATCTTCACTACTCAGAGACCTACCATAGCGTTAGTACGATAAAGGTCAATCATTGTATGAAATGCAATTGGGATGATGATGGATGGGCCTAAAAAACAATAAATGTCCTAACTGTAAAAAGCAAAAACGTTGAAGCAGAAAAGAGTGAGAAAAATTTTCTCTCAACAATCCTGTTCAGGTCAGGTTGCATACTTCTATTCTGATGTCGACACAAAAATGAATAGCTCTTTCTGAACCGACAATTTTGGTTTCGGTATGTTGTTTCTTTTTTGACCTATCCAGTAAAGGCTCCATCCAATACACCAAAGAAAGAAAGCTATTGGCATCAACAGGATTGATACAGCTCTATTTCGCCTTTGCATGAATTGTCAACGGCGAAGACTATTGATAAAACCTTATGACATATACATGTATATTTTCCAATGCATTGCATTTCTTTTCAACACATTATAGTCAATTTTAGCAGCAACTGGTTTCACATGCAGCGCCGGTACATGAATCAAAATGCCATTGAAACGTTAATTTTTAACATGCGACATCAAAAATATAGAAAACAAAGCTTAAGCCCAAACACCAAAACCAAACTCATAATAAAAATTTACAAGAATAAAAAAATTAATTTTATGGATTTATTTCCTTCATGAGGTGAAATGGAGTGGGCTGAAAGAGAAAAGAAAAAATTTTGGGTTTTAGTTTCTCGAATTAAGAAATGAACTGATTCTTGAGATAGACAAATAGAGGAGGTAAACGACGCAGAAAACGGTGATTCCGATTTCTGTATTTAGTATTAATGGGTTTTTTTCTACGCCCATGAAGAAGCCTTGAGAGGCGATATTCATGAACACTAGAACTTGTAGAAATACAGCTCCCGCTAAGCAGCTGATGCCTAAGCAGTGAAAGGTCAATCGTAATCCGAACATGTGTTCATTCGGTTTGACTTTTGCCATGTTTAACAGGCTTCTGAGAGCAGTATTGAATATTAACTCTCAATATATACTTAATAAACCTTGCCGAATCCCTGGCGACATTGAAAAATTGTGCAACAGAAATACAACTCCCAGAGCGTTAACTAATCGCCCAGAAAAAAAATTCAGCTTACTTCAACAACCGCCTAGTACCTTTTAACATAAAAGATGGAACACTTCAAACAGCACAAAAATTTTGTATAATGCCAGATTTATCTCCGTGTGCCTGGTTGCTTTCACCAGTGGCTACAGGCTACGTTTTAAAGTTTGAAAAAGAAGAAAATGAGCCCAAAAAAAAGGGCCTTGCTAAATGGACGCTTCAATTCGATAATGCGATGTTTGTTTTTCGTCTTGAACGTTTGAGAGCTATTCCTATAGAAATTAAAATGATCGCGGCAACGATTATGACGGCGACAAGCACTACATACAATGGTGTTGGCGACGGCGAAGATCCTTTCGGTGTCGGTGACGACGAAGACACTATCGGTGTCGGCGATGGCGAAGACACTATCGGTGTCGGCGATGGCGAAGACACTATCGGTGTCGACGATGGCGAAGACACTATCGGTGTCGGCGAGGTGGTAATCGCGAAAGTCGCAGTGATAGTGCCTGTTCCGCTAATCGTCGCTGTTGCAGAAGCAGAATTATCATTGTTAAATGTGATTGATCCAGTGTTAGATGACCAAAAGGAGAAAGTGTATCCGGTATTAGGTGTCGCCGTTATGTGAAGGGAACCCGCATTCTCCCAAACGTTAGAACCAGTGGGAATAGTTAATCCGCCTCCATTCACTGCAAAAGTCACCTGATACTGAGTCTGCCAATTAGCTGTCTCGGTAATGGGATTATTCATTGTAACAGACGAAGAAGAACTTGAACCACTGTACGCGCCAGTACCCGACCCACTCCAACTTGTTAACACATACTGAACACCAGTGCCGCCAGAAACAGGCGTATTAACAGAGAAAGGCACCGACACACCAGCATTGTACCAGCCTTGACCAGACGTACTGCCATAAGCCGACGTCACCGTCAGCTCATACTGATGAGTCCAAGAAGCAGTCTCAGTTATTGGCCCATTCATAGTAACCGTGTTTGTAGCCGGATTGTTATTGCCAGAATAGCTTCCAGTGCCCGTTCCAGTCCAGCCATTCCAGGCATACTGCTCACCAAGACCAGCGGATGGAGCGGTAGCAGAAAGAGTTACTGTAGAACCAGCATCATACCAGCCACTAGCAGGACCCGCAGAGCCAAAGTTTGTACTTGTAGTCAAATAGTACTGTTCTTGCCAGTTGAAAGTTATGGTGTGATTTAACTGGATATCTTGGAATGTGTAGCTTGTACCAGAAACAACCGATCCGCCGTCAATGCTGTAGCCCGTGCAAATCCATTGTTGGCCAACACCAGCAGATTCAGGACTGGTCACCGATGCGGTAAATGAGCCACCTTCGTTAACCGAAGCGGAGGCAGTAGGATTACCGTGAGCACTAATAACCGTAATCTGGTAAATATTCACTGTCAGACTGGCAGTACCGTAAACTTCGCCGAGAGTAGCCTTCACCGTCCAGGAACCAGCATTAGCAGATGTGTAAGTAGCTCCACTCCAAGAACCACCCGCGCCACTGTCAATACTCCAAATAACCAAACCAGTAACGTCCCAACTGTTGCCGTAAGCGTCAGTAGCTGTAGCCGTGTAAGTCACTGAATTTCCAGCCGTAATTGAGTCTGTAGCAGGAGAAACTGCGATACTCACGGCAGAGGCATGAGTAACCGTGAACGTGTTACTCGTTCCAGTGATAGCCCCATCAGCAGCGGTGATAGAGTCAGAACCAGCCAAAGTGACAGTAACCGTGCCAGACCAAACGCCACCCACAAAAGCAGAAGTAACAGTCGGACTAATAGTTCCAGAAATGTCACTCAAAGATGGCGTGCCAACATAGCTCGTAGCCGTATTCCCATATACATCCTCAGCAGTAATCGTTACGCTGAATGAACCAGCAGTCTCAGTTGGAATAGTAGCAAAGACAAACCGGACAGCAAAACCAGGATTAACCATGAACAGATTACTCGTTCCAGTGATAGCCCCATCAGCAGCGGTGATAGAGTCAGAACCAGCCAAAGTGACAGTAACCGTGCCAGACCAAACGCCACCCACAAAAGCAGAAGTAACAGTCGGACTAATAGTTCCAGAAATGTCACTCAAAGATGGCGTGCCAACATAGCTCGTAGCCGTATTCCCATACACATCCTCAGCAGTAATCGTTACGCTGAAGCCAACGCCGACAGTCTGAGGACTACTAACAGCGCTAATACTGAAGGTAGACGCAGCAGCAGGATCAACCGTGATACTACTCTGAGTGCCAGTAAGCACACCGTCAGTAGCAGAAACCCAGGCAGTAGTAGTAGCCGTTACCAATGTAACGCTGAACACATGAGAGCCGGCGTCCCCAGACGTGAACGTGTAAGCACTTGGCAAAACAACGCCAGCCCCAAGATCTGAAGAGGTGAAAGTAACCGTTCCAAGATAGCCAGTAGCTATGTTACCATACGCGTCATAGGCAGTAACCGTCACATCGAAAGGCAAACCAGCAGTCTGAGAAGTCCCACTTGAAACCACCAAGGAAACAGCAACATTCGAATCAATCGTTATGCCAGTCTGAGAACCCGTGATCGAGCTATCCACCGAATCAGTAGCAGTAATCGACTGGGTACCAGCCGTCTTCAAAGTAACACTGAAAGTTCCCGTGCCAGACGAAAGCGTTGAATCAGCAGGCAAAACCGCCTGACCATCTGAAGAAGCAAACTGGACCGTACCAGTATAACCAGTAGCCACGTTACCATACGCGTCATAAGCAGTAACCGTAACAGTGCCAGAAACACCGGCTGCAGTAGGACTCGGGAAACCAGAAACTACAAAGTGAGTAGCAACACCCTGATCAACCGTCAAAGAAGCTATGCCAAGGTTACCAGAACCATCCAAAGCCGAAACCGTCCAGATTCCAACTTTAGTCGCAGTGGCCACGCCTAAAGCAGAAACTGAACCATCAGCGCCAGAATCGATGCTCCAATTAACTGTCGAAGTAACATCCCAAGTGTTGCCATAAGCATCCTTATCAGTAGCAGTGAAAGCCTGAGAACCACCAGCCGTAATAGTAGCCGAGGCAGGAAGCACCGTTACGCTCACAGCAACACAAGCGTGAGTAACCATGAGAGCCAGAGAACCATTAATCGAGCTATTCACCGTGTCAGTAACATTAATCCACTGAGAACCAGCAGTCACCAAAATAACCGAGAAACTCGCTGCACCAGCAGCCGCAGCCGTAAACGTATAAGGACCCGGCAAACTAACGTGAGACCCAAAATCTGAAGTAGTGAAAACAACCGTACCACGATAGCTCACAGCCGTATTCCCATAAGCATTCAAAGCCCTAACCAATATGGTAAACGGTACACCAGCAGTCTGAACCCCACTTGAACTTGTA
>Ga0326728_10005728_pt1 | contig 34378 bp, 28 predicted proteins | sample MB3enrmetagenome_FD_207602 | JGI IMG/M metagenome (GOLD analysis project Ga0326728, IMG submission 207602) | Lab enriched peat soil microbial communities from McLean, Ithaca, NY, United States - MB31MN | ecosystem: Environmental > Terrestrial > Soil > Wetlands > Peat | place: USA: New York...
CCTGATGCTCAACCCCTCTGTCCTCACCATCGGATTTGCCCGCCGTTTTTCTGCTTACAAACGAGCCGATCTCATTTTTCATGATCCGGCGCGTCTCCAACGGATACTGAATAATCCTTGGAATCCGGTGCAGATTATCTTTGCCGGAAAAGCACATCCCGCCGATAATGACGGGAAACTAATTCTGAAACGGATTTATGAATTTGCCCAGCAACCAGATTTCGGTGGCAGGATCGGGTTCGTAGAAGATTATGGGGAACAGATGGCCCAGTATCTGGTTCATGGCGTTGACATCTGGATGAACAATCCTATCCCCCCTATGGAGGCCTGCGGGACAAGTGGCATGAAGGCTTCATTGAACGGGGTACTCAATTTGAGTATTCTTGACGGGTGGTGGATCGAAGGATATAATGGCAATAATGGCTGGGCTTTTAGCGGTGAGTCTTCTCCCGAATCACGGGATGCATCCGACGCCGCTGCCCTTTATACCCTCCTTGAAAAAGAAATTGTACCACTTTACTATTCTGCAACCATTGACGGAATACCCCACGCATGGGTAAAGATGATGAAAGAAACCATAAAAAGTACCAGCGCATCGTTTTCAGCCCGGCGTATGGTCAAAGAGTATGTCAACAAGTACTATCCTTCTCTTCTCACTTGTGCGGAAAACGAGTGCCGCTTCTGTTCCCTCGAATAACTTTCCGGTAAAAATTGGAAACACGTGTCCGAGGTTCTGTTGCATCTGCGGGACGTTTGAATATACGATATTAACATGTTCCATTGATACCATTACCGTCGGTGCATCCGAAGCACAGGAACTCCATTCCAGATCGCCAAAACAAGGGTTCTTTTCATTCCGGACATACAAACATACCACTCAGACCAAGATCTGCCAAAACCTTCCCATAACATGACCGTTTCTTAGGCATCCGGTGCGTTCGCTGCTGTCAATTCCTCAGCATCTGTTCATGTTTATCATATTCTATCAAAATGCAAAAGAAGGTTCTGTCAAGTTGTCAGCAGTTCTGAAATTTACTATCTCGAGGAAAATAGATTAGCTGCCGAAGACTTGACAGAACGCTCACACCAGTGTCTTCTGGGGATTATTCAGATGCTTTTTTGCAGCGGACGTGACTTCCCTTCCCTGCGGGGTGCGCTTGACGAACCCGATCTGGATTAGGTACGGCTCATACACGTCCTCAATCGTCCGTACCTCTTCACCCACGGAGATTGCAATCGTCTTCACCCCCACCGGCCCCCCGTTGAAGTCGTTGGCAATAACCGCAAGGATGCGGCGGTCCAGCTCATCAAGCCCGAGTTCATCGATCTGCATCATGGCAAGGGCGGCAGCGGTGATCTCCCGCGTGATGGTCCCATCCCCCTTGACCATCGCATAATCCCTCACCCGCCGCAGCAACCGGTTGACGATCCGGGGAGTCCCGCGGCTCCGTTTTGCAATCTCCTCCGCCCCATCGGGAGTGATCGGGATCCTCAGGATCGACGCGCTCCTGGTGACGATCCGGACCAGTTCCTCCGAAGTATACAGGTCGAGCCGGAACATAATGCCGAAGCGATCCCGGAACGGAGCTCCCAAAAGCCCCTGCTTGGTGGTGGCTCCAATAAGGGTGAAATGCTCGAGGTTCAGTTTAATCGAGCGCGCGCTCGGCCCTTCCCCGATCATCACGTCGATGAAGAAATCCTCCATCGCCGGATACAGCACCTCTTCGACGATCGGATTGATCCGGTGGATCTCATCGATAAACAGGATGTCCCCTCGTTTGAGCGGTGTCAGGAGTGCGGCAATATCCCCGGGCTTCTCGAGCACCGGGCCGGTGGTGGACCGGATATACGCCCCCATTTCATGGGCAATGATATGGGCCAGCGTGGTCTTGCCAAGTCCCGGCGGCCCGGAGAACAGAATGTGGTCCAGAGGTTCCTTCCGTTTCTGTGCCGCCTCGATAGCGATCTTAAGGCTCTCTTTGATCTGGAGCTGCCCGACAAACTCCTCCAGCCGATCCGGCCGGATGGTGAGATCCTCATCTTCCTCCGCGAGGGGAGCCGGGGAGATGATCCTCTCGTCCATGACGTTACCGCTCCTTCATCTTGGCGAGTGCGGCCTTGATGAGATCCTGTACTGACGAAGAGCCCGGTGCAGGAACCGCAGCACTCACCGCATCCCGGGACTCCCTCTCGGAGAACCCGAGCGAGACCAGCGCGCTGACCGCGTCGTGGACGGCCATGCTGTCTTTCCCCGTCTCCCCGGCAACGAGCGTCTCGCCCACTTTCTTCATCTTGTCCCGGAGCTCAAGGATCAGCCGTTTCGCGCTCTTGGGGCCGATGCCGGAGATCCGGGTCAGTGCCTTTTCATCCTCGTTCAGGATCGCGATAGCGAACTCTTCGATCCCGATCTGGGACAGGAGGTTCATGGCAGTCTGCGGGCCGATCCCGGTCACACCAATCAGGATCCGGAACATCTCCAGCTCGCTCTGGTGCAGGAAGCCGTACAGGGTGATCGCGTCCTCGCGGACTGCCATATGGGTGGAGAGGGTGACCGTTTCGCGCGCGTTCGCAAGCCGCTGGAGGACCGGCTGGGTGACCTGCACCTGATATCCGACCCCATGCACATCAATCACCACCCAGCGGTCGCCCGCAAGGACGACGGTACCAGAAATGCGCGCGATCATCGTACTACTCCCATGCTATGGATATGACATAAGGCAATCGAAAGGGCATCGGCCGCGTCATCGGGCCGGGGGATCTCGGACAGACGCAGCAGCCGCATGATCATCTCCTGCACTTGGCGTTTGTCGGCGCGCCCTGATCCGGTGATTGCCTGCTTGACTTGGTTCGGGGTGTATTCCGTCACCGGGATCTTCCGCTGTTCTGCAAGGAGAAGGATGACCCCCCGGGCTTCGCTGACCATCATGGCAGATGTGATGTTTTTGGTAAAGAACAGTTTCTCGACCGCAATCTGGGCCGGGGGGTATTTCTCGAGGAGGGTGGCAACTTCGGTGTAGATGTGGAGCAGCCGTTCGGATGTGCTGTGATCCTCACCGGTGGTCTCGATGCAACCGTAACAGACCGCAGAGGGGATCCGGTCCGTGACCGCGATGACCCCGTATCCCACGCGCGCCAGCCCGGGGTCGATCCCGATAATCATCATCTCTCCGGAACTCCTGATCCGGTATATGTCGCTCCTGTCTTATACGGCACGTGGTATGCGGAGTGAAAATGCCGGTTGATGAGCCCAGAGCCGAATGCGGAATGCTCACGGTTGCGAGCCATACTACCCAACAGCCCCTTTCTCGCATAAACTTCGGTGGCCACTTTGTGACTGTAATCTGCATCATGCAACCGAATCGCCAAAGACGTAAGCTATCTCCTGCCATGCCTTTTCGAGAAGTGTTCGGTAAAATCCGGCATCAATGATTGAGGCGCCCCATTCCGTGTCAACAAAGTATCTCTTCGCATCCCGCACCACATAGGATATCTTCATCCCCGGTGAGACTGCAACTCCCTGATTTCGATACGTTTGAATCGCTGATGCCTCAAGGCAGTGGTGAGCATACGTCAACCGGCTTATTCGACGGGTAATAACAAACTCCCGAACATTTGCGGTATGAACTCCCCCAAGATATCGAGAGAAAATCTCCGTGACCGGGTTCTCCTGTTCTCGCAGTTCCTCCACGGTTGTGGCCCTGCCCATCACCGTCAGCATTTCCTGTTGCATCTTCCGGACATACTCAGGGGTATCGTGACGGCGTGCGGCAATCCCCCGGACTTTCACACTGCCGTCTTCCGCGCGACCGTAATACCGATTGTAGGCACCGAAATACCCATCAACCATCGGCAGGAAGACCAGCCACGAGTAGGTCTCAAGTTCGGTAAGCAAGCGAGTCTCTCGTTCGACACGAGCCTTGAGGTTATGGATCCTGGAACCCTGAACCCACAGGCAATCCACAATCCCGTGGAGAACGCTGAACCCCATCTCGTCGGCAATATCTTTCGTTTGGATGAGGATATCACGGGCTTTTCTCGTGATCGCCTCGTGAACCTCGATCCTCCCGAACTTCGCATTCTTGTAGCCGGTGTACCCGAAGCAGGTGACGAGCATCCATTTCAGGACGGAATCGATGCCGGCATACTCGGGTTTCATCTTCTTGAGCTGCTTTGTCTTAATTCGCATCTGCAGCAACGGATGGAGAACTTCGGCAAGAAACCCCAGCCATTCCGGGTGTTCGACGGTCTCTGGGGACAGGTTGGACTGGACAATTATGCTGGGATAGAGGGAGGTGAAATCGATCTCATGGACATTCTCGTACACCCCTGGCTTTGGCTGGAACATCAACCCGCCCTTATCACACGTCCGGAGATTTTCGAACTGCCGCACCCGCTCGGCATCACTCTTCCGGAAGGGAACGGTGATCCCCTGTGCGAGTGCTCCGTATACCTCGTAGCTGGATATCAGGGTGCCCGGCGTAAACCGCGAGACGAGATTTGGGGAGAGTCCGCTCAGCCGTGCTCCCATAAGGATACCGTCGAGTCCGGCTTCGCGGTAGACGAAGCTCTGTTCGGTATCGATGAGAATACGGCCATCCGGAATGACCGCGCCCTCTTTGTGTTCCATCTTGCCGTAACTCCAGTACGAGCGGGAATCCATCCTTCGGAACCTACCTGTTCGGCTGATAGTGAGGGGAAGGCCGTATTTCCGCGCCCGTTTGACGATACGCGGCATCCAGATATCGGCATCCGCAAAGAGAAGAACGTGCGGGTCGATGGCATCGATAAGCGAGAAGAAGTCCGAGAGGATTGTTCGTTCATCCCCGACTAAGTGCTCTGGACGATCATAGGTGAGATCAATCGGCGGGATATCAGGAACCAGTGAAGGATTCCCCCGCACAGCGATCTCGATCTGGGTAAGGTTGTGCTTCAGGTCAGGACTGAACCGGGATTCGCTCTGATTACCGCAAGGGAATATACCGTGTTCAGCCATGTACTGCTGATCGCGGCGGACATCGACATTGAAGAGTTGGGCAGCACAAGAAGTCTGGAGTTCGACGGCCTCCGCAATGGCGCGATCCCCGGTGACGGAGTACCCGTCCATCTCACCGAAGATTGTTCGGAATGTGCACTCGTGAGCACCGTGTTCACTCTCCAAGGCTTCCAACAATTCCCAATGGAGGCGGGCATCCGGAAGGTGCAAGTAGAATTGCCGGGAGATGGGCGCGGTATGGCGCCGCACGGATCCCCTGTCACAATCCCACAGCTCCACTTCATTCCGTGCCACCGAGTCGAAGACCCACATGTTCAGTGTCGTTTTTCTTCATCATTTCGACCAATGTCGAGAAGATTGCAGACTCAAGAGGATCCTCGAATGCGCAGAACCCCTCGGAACTGTGCTCCTGCGCCATCCGCACGAGCTGCTCGCCATACTTCTGATCATCCTTCCGCAATGCCCGGGTCGCACGTTTCCACCGATCCGATAGGGTCTTGACGCCCATGCGACTGCTCTCGATTGTTCGTCCCATAGAATACCTCCAATGTTGTCTGTAACCGCAGACCTGGTATGTTCCCTCCTCGCCGACCTCTCCTCATGGGTACTCTTCCCGGTATGGAGTCAATCGGTATGAGGGAGAACACCCGGTCGGCTCCCTTCGCCAAGGTATGAAATATCCGGTCGACAGCAGGTGCGTACAGGATGACCGTTGCCTCCTGTGCTGCCGTTTTGAGTGCACGGATGACCTCGGCCAGCATCACCCCCTCATCAGCCCCTTCGAAGAGGGTGGGATCGTGTTCGACCAGAATGATCGTGTGGTATGCCTCGCGGAGGATCGTCAGGAGCTGGTGTACGGTGAACGCCCGTCGGACTTCAAACGCGCCAGCAGTCCGGTTGATGTCGGTCAGGATTCGGGAGTAGTTTCCACACACGTAGAGGAACATGTACCGCTGCAGCTCCTTGTTGGCATTCACTGCAGCAGTAACCAGCTCAACTGGAGCAACCACCGCGCTGAATGATCCCGTCTGAAGCGTGACGGCCGGGCACAGGTCAAATTCCATGCCCGGGACACTCTCAGGATGTGAGATATTAGGCTCAGGCTCTGTGCAGCGTGAAAGTAACTCATCCCCGGTGGTTGGCGCAACCTTGATGAGGGGGCGAACAAGATTGAACGCTATTATGTGCGGTCGGTACTCGCTTGCCTGCATTGATGATATCTGCGGACGGTTCCGGGTCATCGACCCATCGATCGGATTCCGCTCACACTTCAACATCGCACCGGGTAGTATGAATCCGGTAATCGTCCAGCACGAGCGGGTGGAAGCGGTCATGATGCAGTGGGGGCTGGTGCCTCACTGGGCAAAGGATATCAAAGCTGTGCACCGTCCCATCAATGCACGGGCGGAGAGCCTTGCAGAGAAGCCGATGTTCAGGGAGCTGCTGAAGGGTGACCGCTGCCTTGTGCCCGCGAGCGGTTTCTACGAGTGGAAGAAAGAATGGCAGCGGAAGATCCCGTTCTACGTTCACTTAAAGAATGATCCGGTCTTTGCGTTCGCTGGTCTTTATGATATCTGGCACAACCCGGGCGGGATGATGCTCCAGACGTATACGATCATCACGACCGATGCAAACCAGCTGATGGCCCCTATCCACAATCGTATGCCGGTCATCCTCAGGTCAGATGATGAGATCCGCTGGTTATCCCGGGAGGTATTCACTGATGACGAGATGCAGAAGATCCTTACACCGTACCCAGCCGATAGGATGGAAGCCTACCCCGTTTCCGAGCGGGTAAACAGAACGGATATGGACGATGAGCGGCTGATTGCGCCGGTGATCGGATTATAGATAATAATTAATCTATTTTATTCTCTTACTGACAAGGAAACTAACAGATCTCCCGCCGATATCTCTCGTTTAATTCTTCAATTGTTATTCGTGGGAATTTTAACTGGTCATGTGGAATTTTTGGTTTTAGGGTGTTGAAATTTTCCGGTTGGAGTTCTGACATAGCAACCACGAGATCGTTGGGATCAACATTGCGCCCATGTAGCGTGAAATAGACTGGGTGAGAATCGTCCTTGTGCATTTCGATTTTAACACCTTTGTCAGACAACCTTGCCCATTCGTATATTACGTTTTCAGAAGTAACACGTGCAATCTCGTTTAACGATTGCCAGGCCTCTTTTGTAGGGTAATTCATTTTAAAACCAAAATCTACATAGAATTCATTTTCAGGGACTTGAGAGTGAGTAAATTGGGTTTCTTGGGTCCTCCACATGACATTATCTTTTGAATCCCCGGGTATGAGTTGATTACTCCTACCAATGCCTTCACTCTCGGATCACATTTCTTAGAACTCATACTCGGTTTCCTCTGTGGTGGTTGTCATCGTTAGCTGCTGATGTTGGTCATGAGTTGCTTAAATAAGATCCCTACCATACTTCGCCTGTCTATAGAGTGAAATGCACCGGCAATCCACCCATTGCGGCCAATCGGTTCCACCGCAGGGGATCAGATCTGTATTGAAGTTCATCGGGTTCTTCATCAAATTTACCGTCAGATTTTTCTCCATACTCCAACGGGTTACCATGATCTAGGTGCCAGGGTCAGGCTCAGATAATGCAGGGTGAAACTGTTGTTCGCATATCCTCTTTCATCGATGATTTCTTCAAAGCCTAATGTGGTCGAACTATTTTGGCAAGAATTTTAGAATATTCTCGCCATCTTCCGTAATGCTTATTCTGGCCGGTTTTCCTTTTCCCTGAATCGTAATAAGCCCTTTCTGTAATAGGGGTTCGAGATATTTACTATTCAACTGTGAATGTTTTGCCGATTCCGAATGGTTACTTTTCTCAATTACAATCAATTTGTTCTCCAGAAATTTTTCGATTAAGATTTTTTTGCTCACGTGGTTATTATGCTGTATCACTTTTAGTGCTGCAATCAAAGATTCAGCAGGACGCTCAATTTTGTAATTCGGGAGTTGAATAATTCCAGCATAACCACTTGTCAATTGTGGCTGTCCCTTTCTTGGTTTTATCTCGTAATTTTGTGGGACAACATAATACGGCTTAACCTCGATTTTCTCATTGTTAAAAATCATTGATGCCATCGTTCCGGCGATTGCTTCAATTTTATTACCCGTTGATACGTTTATGAAAATTAGATGATTTTGTTCATCTTCGATTATCATCCGATATGTATTGAGGAGAAGGAATAACGAATGAGTATCGCATCGCCGTTCAGAACATTCAATTTTTAATTCGTTCAATCGATTTTTAATTTTATTATAATGATATTTTGCATCAGTTTTCTCGATATTTTCTTCAATAACTAACCACACTTTATCGGCTTTTAATCGTACCAATGGTTCAATGACGCGATCAATTTCAAATCCAACAGGTACGATATGAACTCTCAATTTTAGCATATTGACCTAGCCTCATTTAGAATATTTAGATTTTTAATCTTAATAAGATATTTAGCATTAAATAAAGCTTACGACAAATTACTGAGTAAGAGAGGTGAGAAACGTATGGTTTCCAGTCTCAGTGCAGGAACAGGTCCCGCAGCCGGTATTCTCATCGGAGGAGTACTGATCCTCATGGGTAACGCAATAGGATGGCTGATACTCTTTGGTGGTTTCGGTTTGAGTATCCTGTGGGCTGTCAGATAATTCAAACATTTACTCATTTTTGAACAAACGAGAAAAGACCTGTTCAAATTGAGGTAAGAATGACATTTATCATCACATTATGGACTCAAGAAGGGTTGGTAATGGCCAGTGATAGCCGACTCACCCTAACTACATCTGTACAGCAAAACAATCAAAAAATTCCAATCTCATTTCCGCAATCGGATGCAAACTATAAAACGTTCCTCGCTCCCGGCAATATTGGCATTTCCACATACGGAGCGGCTGATATTCAAGGTGTACCGATTAGCGGGTATGTAGAATCTTTCATTCATGAGAAACTCGAAGGAAACCAGATTGATCTTCAAACAGTTCCACGCCAATTATTGGAGTATTTCCGTGCTTTACCGGTAATTCCATCTACTGGTTTTCATGTTGCTGGGTACATCGAAGAGAATGGAAAGCAAATCGCCCATCTCTGGCGTGTTTTTGTACCTGAAAATCAAGTCATCGAAGTAATTAAACCCGGTCAACAGGGTGGTGCTGCTTGGAACGGTGAAGTAGAGGTAATGTCACGACTGATATCACCTGTATCACTAATACAACCTGACGGTACAAATCTCCCATTCCCTGCAGCACCGATTTTTTGGAATTTTTTCACATTGCAGGATGCAATTGATTTTGCGATTTATGCCGTAAAGGTTACACGGGACACTATGCGGTTCCTAGCAAAAATTAAAACCGTGGGCGGCCCGGTGGACGTTTTGATTATCAAGCCCGGTCAGGGACCTGGCAGAGCTGCATGGATACAGCGAAAAGACCTTTGCGGAGATGGGAAGTATCTCTCGTCATAATTTTTGTTATAATCGTCCTGAAAATCCCCCAGCACAACTTGGGTCAATCACCCACAATCCCGTATTAAACAGTCACAGAAACGCATGGCGAGCCGCTCCAGAACGGGCAGCGGACGCTGGAGGTGTCATGATAGGCAGGATATTTGCAAGCATCCGCCGAGGTGTATTTAAGAGCGACTCGATTTTGATAATAGTTTTAAGTCCGTTTCAAGAACATTGGCTTTTGATCCGAAATATTCCAATGTTTTCTCTGGATTCTCATCTACTACTCTTCTTAAAACAGTGGACTCGACACATTGCTGATGTAGATTGACGATTTTCACCGCCCGGGTCTGCCTGCTTTCCGGTGCAGAAATGATATCACTCTGCCGGATCGGAGCGTCTTTGGGAATCATCTCGGCAATTTTATCTCCAAGGGTGTCGACTCTATAATAACCATAATCCTCACGATTTAGGAGCCGGTTGGTGTTTCTTATTAGATCCTTATGGTTTTTGAGCCATTCGTAAAATTCTCGATTCCTTTTAGCCCCCATATGAACACCACCAAGACTATCCAGTCCGTAACCAAATCCAAGGAGATCTCGTGCTGACAGAACTTCCTGATCATTGATCGATTTACCGAAGCTTACGTTGACATAATGGAGAAAATTATTCTCTTCATATCCCCGTTTTTTCAACTCAACTTTCAGAGCATTAAGTTCTGTTGCATGAGTTGAAATTAGCGTCCCATCAAAATCGATATAGAATGCATTAATGCCGTGATCGACGTAAAAATTGATAATTTTTCTTGTAAATAGCGGAACTGTTACCGGTATGTATCCTATGATCGGTTTCCTATTTCTCACCATGATGGCCGTGTAACATAAATCTAAGTATGCAAGAAAATTGTCAAAGGTTTCAACATCGAGTGCCCTTGCCACCTTCGGAATTGATGGGATTGGTGTGATATCTGAAAATGAATAAGCCGTATTGATAAGGATGTCAATTTCGTCAGATGTCGGGTATCGCACCGCTTCCCCTTGATTCTTGAACTGAAGGAGACAGAGTGTCGGTTTGTAATTGGATTGAACCTTGCTCTTGTGTGCGGCCTTGTTCTTCCCTTTTGACGCAGCAGATTTCTCATTAATATTTTTCAGCGATGTTTCATCAAATGTGAAATAGAGTTCATTAAGGCTTGCAAGTGTTGTAGGAATTTTCGTATCCCGGAAAAATGTGTTGGTATTAAGGGCACGGGTCGGGGTTGTGACTTTTTTATTTCCGATAGAAAATTCGAGAGTCCTCAGGTCAGTATCATCTGATACAGAATAATCAGATATCCGGAGTTCTGTACTCATCTGATAAGCCCCGCAAGGATATCCTCTTTTATCCTGAAAGAAGATACTCTGAATCTATTATATAAATCGTGGCATTCTGCCGATGAGAGGTCCTTGTGATCCTTCTGCCACAGAAGCAGGCCAACAGTTCCATGGATGCGGATCTGCAATTTGTCCGCCAGTGTCCGGGCACGTTCATCAATGATACAGATATACCGGGCGTGTTCCCGTTGTTTTTGCAGGCCGAGGCAGAGAACGCTGATCTCCCCGGAATGGAGCCACGGATACCGTTTTGATAATTTCTTAAAGCAGAGGTCATTGTTCACCGGCAGAACGGAAAATTTTCCATGCTCGGTAAATTCCCGGAACGTGTCCGGGTTTTGTTTAATCTCGTCGAATACCTGCTGGGTAGTTGTCAACCGGTATCCGCGTTTCATGCAGGTATTCAATGCCTTGGGAAACCTGATTTCACGGAAAATACAGATGATGGACGAGGTATCGAAAATTTTCATCTCATCCTCGTGCCTGATCCAGGAATCTCTCAACCGGGAGCCCGGCCAAGAATGCGGCTTTCTCCAAGCTGATCTTTCCTTTCTTATAGAGAGAGAATGCGGTGGGAACCCGTTTTCTTATAACCCGGTCATAGACCGTAGATTCCTCCTTGAATTTCGGATATGAGATATAAATGAAGAGGAGGATCTCAGGTTCAGTCAGATCATTAAGGAATTCCTTGAAATCCTTTATTGCATCAAGCTCTTCTTCGGAGAAAACTGATTTTGCCTTACTGAGTGCGGCAACACCGGTAGGAGTAATGCTGTATTTGTTATACTGTTCATTCACAAGCCCAAGCGATCGCAGGTTTTGCATCTCATTCTCGGCAGCCTCGCTGTACGGACCAAAGGTGTGCGGGATGAATTCCGCCTTTTCCCGGATCTTATCGATATAATCTGCGATGAGGAACATCTCTTTCTGGAACGCCACCTTTCCTTTGAGAGGATCATTGTCCCCCGCATGCAGCAACTGCAATATTGCAAGGTCCAGATCGGTTAGATCCTCAACAATTTCTTCGATTGAAAACTTCATCGCAGACCCTTTTCCTACTATTATGTACAAGCCTTGATCTTCAATTCTTCTACGGTTGGTTTTCTGATTGGGGGTTATTAACAGGGGCCGGAGGGAGGGTGAAAGTGATGAATATCCGGAACTGTTTATTGTATCCCCTAAAATGAGGAGTTAATACTGACGATCGAATGTTACTTGGATATGGTATTGATAATTGTGGCACTCTATATTTAATGAGATAAAAAATCAGATCCGGGCTGCCCGCCGGTCACGCTTTTTCGTCGGTTCACGAGTACCAGACTCTGTACGAGCCTTTATTTCACTCCTAAAACTGCTGGAATACAACGCTCCTCACTAAGAAATTCAACATGATGATTCTCATAATCATCTGGATGCTTGGGGCTGAAAATGGGTTTTGCCTCAGCCCGGGTATTATCAGCAACAATAAATGATTCAAGTTCGATGTCTTCATTGCCGCGGATTACAGCTATACGATCCCGTACACGTCTTATATCGGATGCAAGAGCGACTTTTTCATTCTCGAATCCGTTTTCAATATGGGCGATCCCCTTCGGGTCTACAAAAATGATCCGCTGCTTTCCTGTTCGAATGTCTTTTATCCATATTATGAAATCCGGATAGAACCATACTGTTCGGAAAAAGCCCACACCGTTTCTCGGTTGATTACGGAGGAGGAAGACCTTTTGGTGAGAGAATGCATCTGGATTGTGATCGATATAATCCCGTAATCGCTCGACAAATTTTCTCTCACTAGCTACAAGTCCCGTCGGCTGGATCTGGAGTTTTGTTGTTTTTTCATTCTCAAGAGCCAGAAGCGGCTGGAAGAGGTGATGGTCAAAGTAAATGTTGGTGATGAACCTACCCCCAGCCCTAGAGCAAAAACGTTCGAGTTCTTCCTTGGTGATTTTTTTCACTGACTCGATGATATCCGTTTCATCCTCGTTGATCATGATGCAATAGTGCTTGAAAGCAAAATTATCATGGTTCTCTGAAAGCGACTCAACTTCGAGATTTTCCATGAGCCAGGCACTCTTTTTCTTTGAGATGGCACTAACCAATGCCTTTTTCAAGACAGTCGTAACAACGTCTGTGAATGTGTCGAGATCTGGAAATGATTTTGGTTCAACAAGTTTCGGCGAGCAGTAAAGAGTAATGTGGCGACTTGTAATAATTTCATGAAGTAGATCCTTGGTGAATACGATGTTGAAATACCCTTTTTGCGCGATCGATTCAACAAGATCGTAGTAAATGCGGTCCCAATCAAGAAGTGGTATGTACTGTTGGGGAATAGAAACCGGTTCATTTCGCCGGTCTGCGTCCATACCATCATACGCATCACTATCAATAGTGGCTACATGGGCGATGAGATTAATCGTTACCTGAGGCACGTCATTGTGGGTGATAATAAGCCGTGCTGATTCTTCAAATCCTGCCTTCTTTATTTTTGGGACGATGAGACCCTCATTGAAAAATTCCCGCTGAAGTCTGATATTCAAGGGGAAAAATTTCCGCCCTGGATCTATACCTTCTTTTTCAAGGAAGCCTTTAAACATCTCAAGATAATCGGCCCCGAGTGCAAAGATATTCAGTGTTTCGACAAGGTTGAGGTACTTAGGGCGATCGGTATCTTGGCTAGTGGTTCGTTTTAGTGAATTATTTTTGCCTTTCAACCTCACTCCTCGGCCGAAGAGCTGGATAATTTCAGCACCCTCTCCTTGCCCCATACGCATGAGCCCCATCGAAGAAACCCGGAATGTATCCCACCCAAGCCCGAATTTCTTTGCCCCGACAAGCAGGTTAATGCGGGATTCTGAGGACTCGATGGTCTCAAAAAGGGAAGGATGATCGATAGCTGGCGGTACGATAATATTCGGTGCTGCTTTTCCCACCAGCTTGATGAACTTCGACGAATCCCCCACGTAAATCAGGCCGAAGAACTGATTATCTCCGTACCTCATGCCAATTTCTCCCTCGGTTCCCTTGAGATTTACGAGTGTGAGTGGCGTCCCGGGCGTTGAATGAAACACTTCTTCCAGTATCTCGCGGTACAGCGTGTCGGGATTATCAATGTCATAGCCCGAATCAAGAATGAACTTGAGCCGGTGATCGGGGAAATCCGGATCGAATACATCATGACCATCGGGAGTCTGCAGGCCAGAACGTCCTTTAAGGATATCTGAGAGGGTCTGGAGGGCCCACGGGCGATCCCTGGTGAACTTATCGAGGAACTGCACAATTACGAGAATATCGGATCGCTCACTGCTCACATTCACCTTATTGCCCACGAATATCCACAGCGGTTCCCGTATATGGTAGTCCGAGATGATGGCCGGGTTTTTCCTGATAACCAGTTTCTGCTGGAAATACGCAAGCAGGTTTGCACAAAGAAGAGTATCGCGGGCATTGTAACTTTCCTGTTTGAGGTTGAGTAGGCGAAATTCCTTGCCGTACCCGTCTTTGTAGAAATGTGGGTAGGAGTAGTCGAAGAGAATGGATTTGGCATAGCGAGCGAACGGATCTTCCTGTGTGGCCTCTCGGGGCTGTGCGGCTGCAACGGCCTGACCGATGGTTGCACTATACTCAAATGCGAACCCCTCTTTGGCGAGCTCGGTCCGGAAGTACTTCCATTTCTGTCCTCCGGTGCCACGATGCGCCTCATCGATAAAGACCAGGTTCTTACTCCCGAAGTGCTCGATATCTACACTCACGCCGCCTTGGCCGGTCTTCTCTTCGGTTAGTTTGTGGATGTCGATAACTTTTACCGAATCCGATGGACCGGTCGTGAAATAACCCGTCACCGATGTTCCACTGAATTGTTCCCCGGGAATGGCCGATAGTCGCATCTCGCGGAGATGTTGGGCGGTAAGCCGCTCGTCAGGGGTGATAAGGAGCACATTGTCGAAGTTTAGCCGGTGAGGGCCCCTGTTGTATTCCATGAATTGGAGGTAATGAAGGTGGAAGAGCAATGTTTTACCGGAACCGGTTGCCATCCAGAATGAGATCCGACGGATATCATCAAGGCTGTGCACGAATCGCTCATATTCATGCACCGGATCAATGCCCTGTTTTGCGTCAATGAACGCGGTAGTGCTTCGTTCCAAGGCCCCAGCAAGCCTTCCTTCCCCCTCGGTAAAGTATCGGTCGAGATAAACCTCCGTGAACAGGACGGCGAGATATTGGAAGTACTTCAAGGAGATCTTCATATCGCGGCGAGCGTTGATGTGATCCAGATGCTTCTTGATATTGGCTTCGTAGGCCTCCAGTTTTTCAACCGGGATCTTGAGGCCCTGCTGACCTTTCAAGCGCTGGAAGAAATAGCTCTGTCCATTTTCATCATATCCCTCTTCTGCATCAGCGAGCAGATTATGGAAGTCGGAGAAGTCCTTCATCCCGAAAAGATCATTCACGAATGCATTGAGAACCAGCCACTCGCGGAGCTTTTTCTCTGTTGTTGACTGAGCATGTGGCCGCCGCGTTTTCCGCGTACTGCCGGATGCTGCCGTCCGTTCAACACGCGGTCTTCCCCGGGGCATTCCATCACGCTCCCATGAGCTCGCGGAACTTCGGTTCGATGTGCTCGGCCCCTTTCACGAAGAACTGTCCGTTAATGTAGAGCGTTGAGGCCGGGAATGCGTGTTTGATGGTTTCGTTGATGAACCTTTCATCGGCCTTGAGGGCTCCCTCTCCCTCAGGGGAATTACGCCATATTACCGTCACTGTCCCATTGTCCCTGGTTCTGCCATGAACGACATGATAGTGCAGGCCGTTTTCATCGTATGCTACAATCCGCTGAACATGGAGCCCGAGAAGGTAATTGAACGTCTCCACGAGATCGACCTTGACATCCCACTGAGTATTCGAGGCATCTTGAGCCAAGCATTTCAGGTGATGAGTATCCAGCTTCCGTCGGCGGATACGGAGCGTATAATCGAATGGCTTCTTCAGGGCATCGGTGTTCAAACGGCATGGACTTCCCTGAGTCTCAAAGCCAAGCATGTAGTTGAGCATATAATCCGAGAAGGTGGTAAGAGTGCGGGCTATGGTACCGTCTCGCTCCCGGAAAACAATGTTGTCAAGCGTATCTTCGTACTGCTCTAGAGTCTGGTACTTGAAGATGTGGGACTGGCCTGTTGATCCTGCAACCGGCTTTCCATCCTGCCATTCAGAAGCAAATGCAATCTTCTCAATGCGAGGCTTTGTTACTGAATGGAAATAATCGTCCATTTCAACAACAATGTATTTTCGGGTACCTTCATCATCCTTGTTTAAATTAAGGATTGCATGCGCGGTAGTACCAGAACCAGCGAAATAATCTAAAATAAGATAATCGTTTTTGTTACTTGTTGAAATAATGATAATTTGCTTTAGTAATTTTACTGGCTTAGGCGTGCTAAATGGTTCAGAATCCCCAAATAACGCTAAAATTTCTTTTTTCGCTTCTTGATTATTACCGTATTCTGTATGGCTCCACCACGTGTCAGGCACGATCCCTCCTTGGACTTCAGATAAGAATATTTTCTCTCGTGGGGCACTTGAACCATCTGAACCAAACCAAATTCGATTATCTATAAATAATTCTTGATATCTATCTGGAAGTCCATTCCAATGCCTTCCTGTTGGGGGGTAAACGACGTGACCATTTGGCAAGGTTATGGGGTATCTATACTGTTGCCTTCGAATAGCATCTTCACTTTGAACCGAAAATGACACACTTTGCCAAGGTCCCCTCGGATCATTGTCAGGATTTTGAAACGCACTTATTTGTTCCGGAGTTCGAGGAATTAATGATCTATCCCATTTGGAAATATTTTTTGTATAACACGGAATATAATCATGACTTTTTGAAATAAGTGCTTTATTTTTTCTTGCAAACACTTTCTGCCATGCGCAAGAAGCAACAAAATTTTCTCGTTTAAATATATCATCTAAAATAAGTATGAGTTTACAATATTCATTATCATCTGTTGTGCAAAAGAATGATCCTGTCTCCTTTAGTAATTCAGAAGAGATTTTTACTCTATCTGCCATCATGCTTAGCCAGCTTGAATGCTGGTAATTATCTTTGTAAATGAACTCATCATTTCCAGTATTATAGGGAGGGTCGATGTAGATGCACTTCACTTGCTCGTAGTATTTTTCCTGCAAAAGATGGAGTGCCTGCCAATTTTCTGAATGAATCAATAAACCGCCGGTCTCGGCGTCGAGATCCTGCACAGGTGTCCCATCGGAGCGCTTGAGTTTTGTCAGCAATCTCTCCTTGAATGCAGCATCGAAGAACTTCGTGTCGATCACAAGATGGGGGTGGCTCTGCAGGTAATCGCGGGTGATACCCCGGCGGGAAGCTCCGAGAGTTGCCTGTTCTTCTTCACCAGCCCCGAAGAGATTCTTCCATTCTGCAATCTGCTTCTCGTTGCCCAGAATCTCATCGAAAAATTCCTCCGGGACGTAATCAAGTGTCATGCAGTAGTCAGTAGCAAGCACGAACTTCTTCTTCTCAAAGAGCATCTTCTGGAACTCTTCCAGCTGAGCAAGAAAGTCGATGATGCGGATGCTGATCTGTTTGATAATCCGTGCCCGGGTCATGTACTGCTTGAGGTCATCTGGGGATACTTCGCGGTCAGTGCCCAGATCATCCAAGTTGATGACCTCATTCTTCAGGTAAAAGTCCAATTCGCGGGTGAGGAAGCCCCGGAGATCCTTGTGGATGAAAAAGTCAGAAGTATTTTCTGTGGTGAACTCGTTCACATGCTTCTGGAATATCGTGGTCAGGCTGTCGGCCCGGTCTGGGTATGCCCGCCTGTTAAGCGCAGTTTTTAATCCATCATCGGTGATTTTCGAAAGGGCCTCCTTGACTATTGCCTCCCGCAGATGCTCCTTTGAAGGCTTCTCCCGGTTTGCTCCTTCGGGCAAGAACTCCCCCATCTCATCAGCATTCCATTTCGTACGGACAAACCGGAGCGTGAGCACGTTCGAATTCCGATCGAATGCAATAGCATCATCGTTCCGGGAAAGAATGAATGCGAGTTCCTTGTCATTTGCTGTATTCACGGAATAATCGGCCCGACAGACTTCAAAGACCACCTTGTAGACACCAGCATCGAAGATGTAGTTGTTCAGCCAGAGATCGGTCTTGATGTAGTACTGGTCTTTGTTTGCCCAGTGAAGCATTACCTCCTCGCCGTCGTATGGAATGGCATACTTCTCCTGTTTCGAGTACCGAGGAAGCGAGAGAAAATCCCCGTCCTTATAGTATCGCGAGAAGAACTCCGCAACATGGGCAAATATCTCCGCTTTGTGTTGATCCGACATTGTGGCTCGGCTTTCATCAATGCGCAGCTGCTTCCATCGTTCATTCAGTTCCCGGGCCTTTTTCGTATTGAGGAACTGGGGGAGAATGCCATCTGCACCGAGGGCAGTTTCATCGATCTCTCCCCGTATGGTTCGCTCCAGTGACTCACGTTCAGCGACAATGCCAATTCGAGCAGCATCTGTGTAAGTCCCGAATGCATCATCCACGGTTCTGCCAAGTGTTGTTTGGATAAATTCCTCGACGTCCCTCCGCTTCTGGTGCACGATGCGGTACATTCCGAAGTCAAGGTCCTCAGCGATATCTCCGATCTGGAAGAGTTCCCGCAATTTTTCTTTCAGTCTCTTTGTGTGCTCTTCGAGCCGCTTCTTCTCATGTTGCGCTGCAAGGTTGCTCATGATGCACCAGTCCGCCACCGGCAGATCGACCTCGGGTCACAATGTTCACAAACGCCACCAGGGCACGCGGTAAACCGTCGTCCTACAATACCTGCTATATGCTGTTCCGCCGTTGTTACCACCTGCTGTACCTCTTCGTCAGTAATTCCCACTCCTTCTACTCTCGCTTCCTGCAAAAACGCTACCGAGCCATGCCGTACATCTTCGCCAATGCTCCGAAGACCACGGGAATAGAGCCGTACTTGCATTGCAACTTCATCAGGAGATGCAGAAGTGTCTGCCGATTTGTATTCCCGCACCTCAATGGCATCACCATCATGGAGGATCACATCAACCTTGCCGGCCACGATGGCATTCTGGAGCGGGAACTCGATGCGGGATTCCATGTCCCGGATGCGGAGCATGTCCTGTTCATGCTGCCGTACGAATCGGATTAATGCCTCTTTTGCCGCCCGCTTGATATCCAGCAGCCGTTTCTCCGGCATGAATGGCATGAAGAACTCACGATCCATCGCGGTCAGTACAGCGCTCATTGGGCCGCACCCTTCCTCCGCTTTGATGATCTCCCCCGCATGCCGAAGGCAGTGATGAAGGGCCCGCCCGTATCCCAAGTATTCGGAAAGACCTGGTTGATACCCCCAGATCTCGCTGAGTCGGTACTGGTACGGGCACCTGCTGTACCGGATTAACTCACCTGCTGTAAAAGTCTGCAATTCCTGATCGTCCGTTGGAGTAAGTGAGAGCGGATGAACGGGGAGATGGTCCCGAGGTGTAAGGGCCGTCATATCCTCAACCCAATCGCCTTCAGTAAGAAGCTCACTCGCCCCCTTTTCCCGGTCATTCAATGATGTAAACGCACTCACAACAAGCGCATCCTTTGCCCTAGTCATGGCCACGTACATGAGGTTGCGTTCGCTCTCCATCGTCCCTTCGTACTTGATCGCATCGAACATGTCACGCGGGATCATCCACTTTCCTTCGCGCCCCACCATGCGGGATGGAAACCGCTGGTCAACAACCGCCGGTATAAATACGAGGGGCCACTCGAGGCCTTTTGACTGGTGAATGGTCATGAGCTGCACTGCATCTATGCCGCGGATATCGTCACCGACCTGTTCTTCATAGGAGGACGTGGCATATGTATTAATGAACCAGCACAGACCGTTCATGTCGGTCTGCCAGTTCCTGCGTTTTCCACCGAGTGAATTAGCCGTTTCGTAATCGGTCAGCATCTCAGAGAATCTCCCCAGATTCGCCATGATAACCGCATGTTCACGGTTATCCGGATCGAGTTGGGGGAAACCGAGAATTCCGAGTAAGGAATAGTACATCTCGGTAAAATTATCAAAAGATCCGTTCAGCACATTCTGTTTCCATGCCAGCAGCCGGGCTTCCTCATCCGGTGCGGGCGGGATCTCCGGAACAGCATCATGCCAATCGGCCCGGGCGGTCAGGAGAAGATCGTCCCCTTGAATTTGATCCCGAAAAGACCATTTATCTCTCTGGAAGAATCCGCGATCGCTCAGCCATGCTACCAGTTTTCCGACAGCCTGAACTTCTGATCTTCGGAAGAGACCTACTTTACCACCGACTACGAACGGAATATTGCGCCGCCGGAGCTCGTCGATGAAAGGAGGGCCGGAGGTACTCACACTGCGCAAAAGAATACCGATATCACCATAACTGCATCGGCCGGCATCGATATATTCCCGGATCTGATCCGCGATCCAAGTGGCTTCTTCTCCGTCGTTATCACATTCAAGGTAATAAACACCCCCTGGTTCGGGCCGAACCTCAGCCATGTGATCGTAATGGTGAGATTCAAACGTATCCGCGAATTTATTTGACAGTCGCACAATAGATGCAGCACTTCGACGGTTCTCACGGATGGTGATGGTCTGCACATCAGGATAATGCGTGGCAAATTCTTCGAAACAGCCTTCATCAGACCCGCGCCATTGGTAGATAGTCTGCCGGGGATCTCCAACAATGAAGATGCTGCCTCCCTTCCCGATGAGTTTGATGAGCGCTTCCTGTGCTCTGTTGATATCCTGATATTCATCGACAATGAGGTATTTCACATGGGCCAACGTGTCCGGGTTCTGCTGGAGGTGTTGAATCGCAAGTGAGATCATGCGGTTGAATGTGAGCTGTTGCACCTTCTCAAGGGCGTCTTCGTATGCCTTCAGTGACCGGAAGAACGACGGAGCTCTCCGTTCGAGAATAGCCCCATCAATCATTTCCCCATAAACCACATTGAGGTTTTTCGAGAAGATCTCGCAGGTTGCGGGATAACTCCGGCTCGACTGAAAATGGAGGCCCCAACCTACACGAAGTAGGTAGGCCATCTCTTGGTTCTCATCTAAAACGCCGTAATTCCCGTACCCGCCGTAATCTTCAAGTAACCGCATGCAGTATCCGTGAATGGTCCCGAGATACATTTCGCCAAGCTTAGCACAGATGTCATTACCCCCGAGATCCTTGACCCTTTTATACACCCGGCTCTTCATACTCTGCGCTGCTTTTTCGGTGAAGGTAAAAGCAACAATTGCAGATGGAGGTACATCATCCACAAGAAGGAGTTTGACGATTTTACGTGTGAGGGTCTCGGTCTTTCCCGCACCGGCACCGGCGATTACCCGGACATACGGCTTGTCACAGGTAACTGCTTGTCGTTGGGTATCAGCGAGGGGTTTGGGTTCTGTAAGAATTTTTTCGAGTAATTGAGCCTTCTCCATTTAAGATCATGAGTGGATGGGTGTTTCACTAATATAACAGTTCAGAAATCTTTTCTTTAATTCATCCTTTTCGATTAATTATAGAGTTACAACCCCGTAAAATATATATCTTTTAATTTAACTATATATACTTTGAAAGCCAATATTATTACGGACAATACGGAGAAGATAGAAACTGTTGGTGGGTGTCGTTAGCTACCATCAGTTTTGACGTGGAATCTCGCCACTTCTTCCCGTATTGTCTCTTTTTTTGAACCGGTTCTGGTGGATTAACGGGACTTAAATGACTTCGCCGTAATCAATACCTGATTAGCATTTAAAAATCAACACAACACACTAGAACCGTGAGGATTAATACTGAATAAAATCGAATGTACCTTTGTTGAAAGCATGGATCCAAAAAAAATAAGATCCGTATGTTTACATAATGGCATCTTTTTTAACGAGGATTGTATAGCCGGCGCAAAGAAGCATATCAAAGACAATTCGGTTGATCTGATTATTACTGATCCTCCATTTGGAATCAATGGAAACAATCTGCATTTGCATTACAATCGAAATGAATCACTTGTTGTGGATGGTTATATCGAAGTCCCGCAATCAAAATATGAAAAATTTTGTCTCGATTGGATAAGCGAGGCAGCTCGTATCCTAAAACCGGGGGGCACAATTTACGTCGTATCAGGTTATACGAATCTTTACTATATCCTTCATGCATTACAGTTGGCGGGATTGAAAGAAATAAATCATCTCATTTGGAAATTCAATTTTGGTGTGTATACTAAGAAGAAATTTGTTTCTTCTCACTACCATATTTTATACTATGGAAAACCAGGGGCTTTCCGCACTTTCAATGTTGAATCACGGTATGGATTAAAGGAAGAATCTGAGTCAGGCAGATGTAGAAATTATATCGACCGAGAGGATGTATGGACCATCAACCGACAATATAAACCAAGAAAAATTAAAAATAAAAATGAACTTCCTGATGAATTACTGATAAAAATGCTACAATACAGTAGTAATGAAGGAGATCTGGTTTGTGATTTTTTCCTAGGGGGCTTCTCAATTGCAAAAGTAGCAATAGGATTAAACAGAAAATTTATCGGATTCGAATTATCCACATCAATATTCCGAGAGAAAATTCAAGAAATTGAGAAAATCGAACCGGGGTATCTATTGTCCACAATGCGAAATCCAATAATCAAGAAGCCATTAAATCAAGGAAAATCATGGGATATGGAAGATTGTAAACAACTTTTCAATAGATACAATGAACTTTTAGATGAAGGCAGAAAGAAAAAAGAAATCATGATCATTCTCCAAGATGAATTCCAACGAGGCTATTGGTCAATTGAAAAAGCGTTGAAAAAAAATATTAGATGCGATTGACATTTAATCTTCATTAGGTTTAGTAACTAAAAATGCTACTTCACGTTCGGCGAAAATTGTAGAGATTGTTGCGATCCGGCATCGCTCATTTCTTTCAAAAATTTCAAACTGATCGGAATCTTCGCCTTCTGAACTTGTTCTTCCATTTTTTTTAGCCTTTTTGTCATTTTCTAATAATAATGAGTGAGCTGCTAGCCACACTTCATATTTCTTTGTAAAGGATGTGGCCAATGCCGAATCCCGACGCTCAAATATTTTTAATTTTTCTGCAAATTTTGGGTAGACTGTTGAATAATATATTTTAAGTCCCGCTTCATCCTCAACTGCATCTGATGCTATTTCGTTTATTTCCGTAGGCCACTGAAGCGTGTCCCACAAATCTTCTTCAGGATTAATGGGAATGACTTCGAATAGGGGGAGGGTCAATTGCTTATCGGGGTTTGAAGCTGGTGGTTGTTCAACGATAATAACTGGACGTTCGTCAAATATTAATGGCAATCCTTGGCGGTATAGTTCGACCCTGATCTTTCCTTGGCTTCCGATCGAAGCATTGATCACACTTTCGCAGATAATTCTCATTCGACCGTTTTGAAGGGAAGTCGAGCCGCATAAATTTACAACTCCGGGTGCCTGAATAATATTAATTTTTGATTTATCCGAGTCATTTGGATCGTGATAGTTGCTATTCGCATCAGTTTCAATGCGAATGTATCTCCGTTGACCAGGATAAAACGGAATCTCTTTACCTTCTTCCCATAATATTTTGATATAAGTCGGAGGTTCTCTTGGCTCAATTTGCTTTATGATGCGTTTGTGACCGGCTCTTGAAACTGGAGGTTCCGTTCTTTCGATTCCACCAATCGTTGATCTCCCGATAGCGAATGTTGGCCCGATACCATGAATTTTTAAAATTGAGGCAACCTCTTTTCGCATTTGTTGTACTTCAGTTTCATCTCGTTCATGGATATTTTCTGAACGAGCTTCATTATTTAAACTATGCAAAGTGTCATCAGATTTTACTGCTTTAATGAGTTCTTGTTGAATTAATTCGGATAATTCTCCTCTTATTGCGTCCTCTCTGTTCGATACGAAGAGGGCTCGTTTCCCAGCAGGTGTAAGCGAGTTGCAATCAATATGCCCGATAAACCTCTGAGTAAGGTAAGGCAGTTCAGCCCCCTTGCTAATTAATATTTTTGAGAATTCTGCATGACTCTGGCCATTTAATGTAAGTATAATTGGTTTTTGTGGATTGACAAATGATTTAATTGGATTTGGATTTCCTTTTTCCGGTTTTTTAAGAACCCAATATTCAATACCAATCCTGCCCCAATCCCCAAGACTAACGTAAAACATTTTCATTGAATGGGCAATATCTGGTCCTCGATTAGTATCATCTCCCTCGTCAACGGCACCGTTCAGCGCATTGCGCGAACCTTTGATGACACGACGATAATCATGAACTTGATTGTCCAACCAGATTGGCAATATCGGATCAAATAGAATCGAGTTCAGAAGACCATAGACACTATTTGGACCAACGGGGCTGGAATAATTACTCAAATCGTATCCAAAATGCTTGACTTGGGTTCCGGATTTAAATTCTTCAATATCCGTTTCTGTTTGAAGAACTGAGCCATTCAGTGTCAAGTACACATAATGCCCGGACTTAAATGATTCTGGCGGAAGATCTAAATATCGCACGATCGTGAAACCGACACGGGGATCCAGACCATTTCGGGAAGCAATCAAGGTGTATTTCGATCGCGCGAATGTGCTTGACCCACCCTGCCCATATAAGCCAGCGACATAATATTTTTGAAGTTTGTTACTTTCATTTAAACTTAAAATTGTCAATGGCATTTGTTCTGGTGTTATCCCGATCCCCAAATCTCTAACTTCAACAATCCTTTTTTCACGACTGTCTCCTACCAGGATTCTGATCGTAACTTGTTGGGCAAGTATCCTTCGTTGAGCTGGACTCAGTTCGCTTAAACCGTTTGGTGGTACGTTTAACCAAGAATTTGCTGCTTCTCTTGGACTCCTACAATCAGGAATTCCATTGTGTTTCTTATGCTCCATCTCCAAAATTGCATCAATTCCATTCGTTATACGTTCGACGATGGATCTTCCAGGATCTGATGAACCTTCGATCGTTCCAACGTTATTCTCTCGTTTTCCTACTGGTATCCATTGAATTAACTGGCCGTATGTCTTTTCGAAACCATCTAAGGCTTCTTCGATTTTGGAGATACTGTTTTCAGTTTGAAAAATTTGGAATAATTCTTTCACTTGCATAACGATCATCTCTTTTTCACTCAAGGGAGAATTCAGTCTTTGGCTTATTGAACAAGGATTTTGTTCTTTTCAATTCTTTTTCAATCGCTGCGAATATCTTTGCGACATCGCTTTCTGAATAGCTGTAATGACTTGTATTAGCACAATTCCCAATTAAGCGAAGATCTTCTAAAATACGGGATGTTCGTGCCGAGGCAATTCGTTTAAATTTTGCATCTTTTGTTTCACTCACGACTTTAGGCTTAACCATTTGACTCCGCCATTAATATTTATTATGCATTAAGGTATCATAAATCTTACTTTAATCTAACATATTTTTCATTAGAGATAGAATTATCGCTGTAATTGCGTTGTCACATTACATAAATAAAGAAGCAGATGCCGTACAGCCGGAATCGGTCAATACGCTACCCGAGGCGCTTACTTCTTCTTCAAACAGTGATGAGGCGGCCGTTGTTAACGCCGCTGATGGCAAGAAGACTGCCATTAAAACCAACCCGCCCAAGAAAGAGGACACCGACGGTGATGAACCTGGAAAGAAAGAGTTCCATGGCGAATCAGAGGGGAAAGTCCAGAACAAGATGCGGGTTGCTGTTTACGGCGCTCCACAAAAACAACAGTTACCTGTTGTCAACGCGGCCAAGGCAGAAGCCGGCAAGCCGCTTGCGGTATACGAGCAGTCTATCATCCAGATGCTCGACCGGTGGGTGCCCGACGAACAGACCGGCATGTACTTCAAAGCCGAGGCTTTCCCGGACAGTGTAAAAGCATGGGACGGTATCCCGCTGGTATTTGCCAACGAGCACCCGGACCTCGACCTGTTCCAGAAAGACCCACAAGCTGCGCTCGAAAAAGTCCAAGGCCGGATCGTCGGCCAGTGCAGCGACACCCGGTTCATCCAGGAAGGTCATCCGCACATTCGGTCAGCTCTTGAAGTGACCGATAAAGAGTGTGTCGACCTGTGGACGCAGGGACTGTTATCACTGTCTACTGCGTTCTACGCCACCGTCAGTGGCACGGATGTTGAAGGCGATATTCAGCCGAACCACGTGTTGCTCTTCAAAGAGACCGACGTCGACGTGCCGAAGGACAAAGGTACGCTCATTCAAAAAGGGCCAACCATGACAGACAAACAGGCACTCAAGCACGAGGGCCGTGTCATTTCACAGGCCAACGCCGATGAACTTAACGGTATCATCGGTTCACTTTCTGCATTTCTCGCGCGACTCAAGGATCCGGGCACCCCTGCCGAACCGGCAGACGACCCGAAACTCGCTGGTATTCCCATGAACACCGGCCAGATCCTGCCAGCCGTGACCGACCAGCCGCATGAAGACGACGAGACTAAAGGCGTCACCATCCCTGGCTCCGACCAAGCAGAAAAGAACCTGCCGAACCCGACACAGACTCCCGCAGGCCCCGCAGCGAAACCGATCACTCCACCCGGAGCGAACCTGCCCGAACCGCCCAAATACGACGTGCAGGCTCCTCAGTGGGGCAGACCGGACCAAGGGGCATTCGACCCGTCCAAGAACAAAGTTCCCGCACCGGTTGACACCATGACAGCAGAAACCGAAGCACTCACCCAAAAGGTCGCCGGGTTCCAGGCGGAGATCGCCAACAAGAACCTCGTGATCGCGGAGAAGGACAAGCACATTGAGTCCATCACCGCCCAGCTCGCACAGAAAGACGCCGACTTCAAGGTCGCCGCGGAAATCCTCGCCGCCAAGGACGCAGAGATCGCCAACAAGGTCGCCGCGCTCAAGGCATCCGACGAGAAGATCGCCGCGATGGTCCAGAAGGAAGACGACGCAGCGTTCCAGGCATACGTCCAGACACTGCCCGTTGGCTTCTCGAACAAAGAGGAAGACGTCAAGGTCCTCCGCGAACTCTGGAACAGCTCTCCGAAGGCGCTCGCCCAGAAGACCGTCGCGATGCTGCAGTCCGTGAAGGTCCCGCAGACCAACAAGGAAGGCACCACCGTCATGCCGCAGGCCGGCACGCCGAACACGGCAAAACGCAGCCTCGGTGTGTACAACATGCTCACCCACAAGTGGGAGGACACCCCGGTCCAGTAAGCCGAGGGAGTGACAGACTATGATATACCCGACACCAGTCAACCGAATCGTCGTTCAGGGCATGACCCTGTTCAGCGAGTTCAACGCCGGCGCAAGCACCATCAAGCCAGGATATCTGGTTATGAAGGGCTCGACCGACGACGACGTACTCATCTGTGACGGTTCAACACACAACCCGACCGGATGGGCAGGCTACGAGCAGGCATCCCCTGACTACAAGCCCGCAAACATCTCGACCGCCTACAACACTGGCGACCGGCTCCCGGTAGTCAGCTGCAAGGGTGGACTCGTTCTCGCAACGCTCGCAACCTCTCAGACCATCGTCAACGGTGACGCCCTCGCCTGCGGTACTTCAAGCAACGCCGGCATGGTAGTTGCCGCAACCAAGATGATCGTCACGAGCGGTTCCGCAACTGCATCCGCAGTCAGCGCCACGCAGCCGACCGTCACTGGCTCAGCCGCCATCACCGGTACCCGTGTCGTTGGATACGCGGCACAGTCCGTAACCACGACCTCAAGCACCAGCTTCATCCTCGTCAGGAGTGACTTGTAATGACATCCACTGACACCGCACTCGACGTTGCCGCAAGGTACTTCGACAACGAAATCATCAACCCGCTCCGTCAGGTCCTCATCGGGCGCAAGCTCGTTGCGGAGAACCCGTCGGTTAAGGGCGACGGTATCTACAACGTAGATATCAACACCATCAAGGAAATGGGTGCAGCTTCAATCAGCTACTCACTTCCGACTGGTGAGACCGGCAACAAGGATATGATCCGCGTTGACCGCACGAACGTCAACCTGCCCGTCCTCTACAAAGAGTTCGAAGTTCCCCGCATGGACTACGAGTCTTTCCGGAACAAGAACATCCCGATGGACACTGCAGCCGCGGTCTCCGCAGCTCAGATGGTCGGCGTTCAGGAAGACCAGCTCATCATCAACGGCTGGAACCCGAATGGCGACGGCAGCACGTTCGTCGTGCCCGGCATGTACACCCTGACCGGCGCGCAGAACATCACCACGTCCCTCGCGTTCAGCACCCCTGGCAACGCAACCAGCGCTGTTGCAGCTGCCTACGGTATGCTCGAGACAGCACACGCACTCGGTCAGGCATACAACCTTGTCCTGAACCCGACCTCGTGGGCCAACCTCGTCAAGAGCCGTCTGCCGTACAGCAACCAGCGTGAGTTACCTGAGGTTCTCGAAATGCTGAACTTCGGTGACCCGAACGGCCCAGGCCGCATCTACGTTACCGTTGCACTCGCAACCGGAACTGGCGTCCTTGCGCCTATTAAGAGTCTACTCCATTCATCTGCGAACCCTCCTATTTCTCATTCGATTCCTTTCGTCGTACTCTAGTTATAAATACCTGCACAATGCCCAGCATGTGTCGGGTCCTGATAGGAATCCCATGATCATCATGACTACCGACCAAAAGCTCAACCATGAAGAGAAAGTGCAAGAGAACCGCAAGCTAGCCGAACAAGGTCTCAAGCATTGCCGTAAATGCGATCGAATCCTCCCGCTCGACGATTTTCCGATCTACAAGCCAAAGAAGTTACAAGAACGCGGATGGGGCGATGGGCATAGTAGTATATGTAAGGCGTGCATGCGTGAATATTCCAAAAAGCGGCGTGCAAATGCTAATAAAATCAATTCAAGGGTAAATGACATTATAAGAGCCGCTAAAAAAGCCGGGGAACTTTGTGAAATCACCGTCCCGTATATGGAATATCTGTTCTACAAAGAACAAAACGGTCTATGTGAAGTGTCTGATTTACCTATGAACTGGGAATCCGGATCACCAGATAAAGCAACGATAACCCGCTTTAATCCGTACGAGCCCTTTGTAAAAGGGAATGTTGCCTGGGTTCGAGATCGCATTGCGAAGGCGATGAAAGGATTGAGCTATGAGACATATTTGGAGATCTCACGGGCAATCGACCAATATCGACCGCTTCATGGCCCAAATGACGAATATCGACCATCTAACCCGGCACCACTCAAAAGTGTAGGAAGTAATGACGAGCGAAAAATCAATCCCGTGGAAGTGAACTGAATGACGACGATTTCAGATGTACATGACAATCAGGAATTGATGATGAATATCGGGCAGGAAGCAATCCCCAATTGGGGTTTGAAACGCTGTTCTGAATGTAAGAAATTATTGCCCTTTGACCACTTCTGGGTCGTTAATGACCCCGAAAAATCTAAGGATGGTCATTACTCAAAATGCAAGAAGTGCGGGAAAAAAGAGAATCACGATAAATATGATGAAAGTTTTCTGGAAAATTTAGTCTACGGATGCAGGAGACGTGCGGCGAAAAAGAAGGAACCATGTGACGTTACAGATGAGCTCGTGATGAGAAAGCTCGAAATACAAAACTGGCGGTGTGCATACTCCGGTATACAGATGACCATGGATCATCATGATTTTCTCTATGCCGTGTCCGTAGATCGAATAAACTCTGATCTGCCTTATATCGAGTCGAACGTGATCTTGTGCTGTCAGGCCGTCAATTACATTAAAGGAAAGGACAGCATCGACGAACTGAGAGCCGAATCTCATGCGGTGGCGATGAACGCATTGCCGTTAGACAATCCGTATCTTCTCAAACGTGAGAACGAAGGCATATCCGCGATAACTTCAGAAAAAGCCGCGAAGAAACCCATGGATTTTCTTGAAGGAGTTACTTTTGAAAGATATGGGAGAAAAGGAGCAAGTGTTGGGTATACCCCTAAAACTTAACTGCAAAGAGACTCATATAACCTCCACCCTGTGTGGAGGTTATGACGCTTCCTCCATTTCCTCGCGTGCCCGATCAATTACGACGCCGATAGCCTCCATGAAGGATTCGGCCTCTCGTTGTTTAATCATTAGTTGCAAGAAGTCGCGTTGAGGCTGGCTTAAGCATTTATCAACGAATTTGTCAGCAATTTGGTTGGGACGCAGGTCTTCTGTTGACCTCGGAGTTTTACCAGATTGTGACGGTGCAGCTTCAACAACGATTGGACCGGGATTGGTGTTGCCAATCTCTAGCCCACTACCAACCGGTTCCGTAGACCCAGTAACGGTAGCGGGTTTGTGTAATTCCGGTGCAGCTGGGGGCTCATCCAATCTTTCTACAGGCACCTGCGCTTTTCCAGACTTTTTGCCGATGTTTCCGACGTTCATCTTTACTTTTTTACCGTGTTTGTCCACGTAAGTACAAGCTTGAACTGGATTCTCACTTCGCTTCGCGCGAAGTGACCGGACAAAAGTTGCGGATACATGGCATTCCTTGGCGATCTGACCGTTGCTCCACTGACTCCATTCGGGGTCGTCGAGGAGCCGGTTAACCACAAGGTTCATGTCTTCATTTGTCCGAGGTTCGCCGTGGGCGGCGTTAGCTCCGCTTGCCCAGAGTATTGCATCTCGCATACTCCCCTGATGAACGAGACATTCAAATTCCGTCCAGCCTTCTTGCCGTGCGGCAGCCAACCGATGAGAGCCGTCCACAACGAAGTACTGGCCATCAATCTCAAAAACATCGACAGATGGGAATTTATCGCCGTCCCGCAGGGCCTCGGCATACTTTTCAACAACCTTCTTGTTGTGGATCGTGATGCGCGATTGCAACGCGGGATCCTGCTCGATCTGTGAAATGGAGATAGCCCGAATGGCAGTCTCATCACCCTTTATGGGCGGATTCTCGCTAATCTGAGGTTCTTGCATGGCAGTCTCTGCTACCGGGTCAGAATTCTGCTGCGTCACTTCCGAAATGTGTTCGGTTGCATCTGAGGTTTCGACTGTCGGCTGTTGTTGGCAGTCCGGTTCCGCGGAAGTTTCAGGATCCGGCGACAGAGATGGGGGAACAGATGGTGTGCCATCCGACCCCGCATCATAAATGGGGAGTTTATGATTCTTGGAAATTTTTACCCCAGAAAAATCATTTGACGCGCCTTTCCGGCGGCTTTTCGCGGCGTTCATGTCAACCGCCAGAGCCCGGCTCCGAGTATCTTCTGACCAATACCGAAAAGGCCGGTGAACTCCTCAAAATCGGAGATCATTTGTTCGTTGACTTTAACAGGATAGGTTGAGGGGGTAGAGTTATCTGCCCGGACGTCCAAATCCATATCCATCCTACTTGACGTCTGTCTGTAGGTGTCATTGACCCGCTCTGTTTGATGTCCGAGCGGGTCGAATTCTAGTTTACGCATTTAGCTTTCCTGCCACCAAGTTTGCCGGGGCGCGCAAGCCCCCCAGTTTTGTCGGGAGCGTAAAGTAGTGAATATGTATCCATATTTATTCTCTCGTATTCACTAAATTGGGATTAGGTATCTTGACTGGCTGCCAAGCTGTTCTAAAAGGAATTCCCTTCAAGAAATTTTCCTGAAATCGGTTTTCCCTTGATAAAATCCAATACAACATTCATATGGTTTAGTCGCTTCTCTATATCAGATTTTAACCGCTCATTCTCGGCACGGAGCTCGTCGATCTTCGATTTTGTCATCAGGTTTTCCAACTGCATATCCCTGACGCGATCCTTTGTCTCCCGCATCTCCTCGTGGGTCTTCGCAATCTCCAGCGCACTCTCATCAAAAATACGGAGATGTGGTTCCCCTTTCAGATAGATCTCAAGCAGTTTATCGGTCGTGGGTTTGTTGTAGGCCCGGTCCAAGGCATTGATGTGGCCGATAAAGAAATCAATGTACTTGTCAGACACACCACCATATGTCAGGTTGGTAACAAAGTATTTCCGAAACAAGTGATAGTGGATCGTCGCCCTGCCGGTATCCTCATCCTTCCTGAACAAGCCTGCCTTTTGTAGGGCTCTCCTGATAATGTTCTCGGCGTTGTTCTTCCCCATAGGGAATATTCGGTTATCGTTTTTCGGAGACTTTACAGAGAAACGGCCCCGGCTTCTACCGATGATATACTTCAGATATTTTTCCCGGACCTTAAGCCATTGGTTGAGGAGCTCGACTGCCTCTTTATTGATAAACGTAGTACGGGAATGCTCATTTTTTGTGCCGGTGCCGGCTTTCCGTTTTCCCTTGAGGGAAACAACCGCATACTCCCCACTCGGATGGATTTTCACGTCGTTGAGTGTAAGCGTGATCGCTTCGCCTAGGCGCACACCGCTTGTGAGCAGGAACATACTGAGCGTCTTTAATTTCAGGTCTGACGCATTGAGGAGGGCACGAACCATCTCTTTTGTCAGATCCTCCTCTTCAGATATCGGACCACCCCGGGAGATCTTGTTTTTAAGATTCCGCTCCTGTTTTCGGGTCAGCTCCACGTTATTGAAGATGTAAAATTCCTTCACCGAGGTAATGTAGTAAGAGCCTGTGGTTGGGGCGTATTTCCTCTGACACTCATTAGAGAAGTTTATCAGGTCCTGCTCGTAGTCACGGCCTTCAACGAAATATCGGTCCGCGAGGATCTCCAGTTGTGTCTTCTCCTCATCGGAAATTCTTTTGCCTTTACGATTGAATTGGTAGATGAATGAAAAGAAAGCAGTTACTCCGGATTGATAGCTCGATCGTGTCGAACTTTTTGAGTACTGCTTCAGGAAAGGTGATATCCGTGCCATACGGGGTAATTAGTTTGCCATATTATAAGATTTTCTCGATTTATACCACATGGACGTGCGTTTAATGCTCGAAGAAGAGTATCGGCTTGAATATTTCAAAACACAGGGACTGACCCGGAAGATATGCAGGTCCTGTGGCGCCGCGTTCTGGACGCGCGACAGTTCCCGGGAACTCTGTGGGGACGCTCCCTGCGAACCCTATACGTTTATCGGGAACCCGGTCTTTGCCTCTAACACGCTGGACGGGATGCGGGAGGCGTACCTCTCCTTTTTTGAAAAGAACGGGCATACCCGCATCGGGCGGTACCCGGTAGTTGCCCGCTGGAGGGATGACATCTACCTCACCATCGCGTCCATCGCGGACTTCCAGCCTTTCGTGACCAGCGGTGTTGTTCCCCCGCCGGCAAACCCCCTCACCATCTCGCAACCATGTATCCGCCTCAACGACCTTGATTCGGTCGGGAGATCCGGCCGGCACCTCACGACGTTCGAGATGATGGCACACCATGCCTTCAACACGCCGACCGAGGAGATCTACTGGAAGGATCGCACGGTGGAGCTCTGCGACCAGTTTCTCCGCTCTATAGGCGGCGACCTCAACAAGGTCACATATAAGGAGCACCCGTGGATTGGCGGGGGTAATGCAGGGCCGAGCGTTGAGGTGATGATCGGGGGCCTCGAAGTGGCAACCCTCGTTTTTATGAGCCTCGGCAAGCAGAAGACCGCGAGCCCGGGGTACGACCTTAACGGTGAGATGTACTACCCGATGAAACTGCGGATCGTCGATACCGGTTACGGTCTTGAGCGGTTCGTCTGGGCCTCCAAGGGTTCGCCCACCATCTACGATGCGGTCTTCCCGGAGATGGTCAGCAGGGTGATGAGCTCGGCAGGGCTCTCCCACATGCTGGACAACAAGGACTACACCAAGATCCTTGCGATGAACGCGAAATTTGCCGGCCTCATGGACATCTCTGGTACAAACCTCTTCACCCTGCGTAAGAAAGTGGCCGCGGCGATTGATACCCCTCCCGAAAAACTCGATCGGATGATCACGCCGATCGAGAAAGTGTACGCCATCGTGGATCATACGCGCTGCCTTGCCTACATGCTCGGCGATTGCATCGTCCCTTCCAATGTCCGGGAAGGCTACCTCGCGCGGCTGGTCATCCGGCGTACGCTTCGGATGATGAACGACCTGAAACTACACGACTCTCTCGCTGACCTTGTCGAGGAGCAGATGAAGATCGTCGGCATGAAAACGTTTGAGCAGGACATCGCGGTCGTCCGCGAGATTGTAGACCGCGAGGTAGAGAAGTACGCGGCAACGCTCGAACGCGGGACGCGGATCGTCCAGAAGATCGCAAAGTCCTACAAGGCAAAGAGCCAGCGGGTCCCGCTCGCTGATATCATCACCCTCTACGACTCCCACGGTATCCCCCCGGAGATGATCAAGGATATCGCCACAAAAGAAGGGGCGGTCATCGACCTGCCGGACAATTTCTATTCCCAGATCGCTGATATGCACTCCGAGTCCAAGAAAGAGGCAGGGGAGGACCGGACTGCAAAATATGCGGAACGGGTGCAGGGTCTCCCGCCCACGAAGAAGATGTACTATGACCAGCCATCCGATATCGAGTTCGAGGCGATCGTGATCGATTTCTTTGACGGCTACGCGGTGCTCGACCAGACCCTCTTTTACCCGGAGGGCGGC